>Ga0187219_1000206_pt1 | contig 27194 bp, 16 predicted proteins | sample 13SPOviralmetaG_FD_130162 | JGI IMG/M metagenome (GOLD analysis project Ga0187219, IMG submission 130162) | Marine viral communities from the oligotrophic San Pedro Time Series (SPOT) site, San Pedro Channel, CA, USA - 13 SPOT_SRF_2010-07-21... | ecosystem: Environmental > Aquatic > Marine >... | reverse complement strand
GCTGTTGCTTCCTGCGTGCCTTCAGATACCCCAGTGGCAGCCATACGCTGTAGTCTATCTCTGATACCAGTAATGGTCTTTGGTGTAACCTTACCAGATAATTTTTCTATGAAGTCAGGTAGGCCGGGAATGTCTAAGTCCTTAGCGAGTCTACCTAGGGGTAGAAGTTCTAGCGTACCAATAGCAGCACCACGTAAGCTAGCTGCGTTTCTTTCTTCTTCGCTAGCGCCATACGCCCTAGCACGTTCTGACGCTTCACCAGCGCCTGCGCCAAGAGCTAGTACACCGGCAGCAGGTAACGCTGCTTTACCTAATAGTGCGGTACTAGCAAATGCACCAAGCGAACCTACGCCAGATGCTAATTTATATGTGATAGAGTCTTTGTCACCGCCTTCAGGAGTGAAGTCTTCTTGTAAGTCTAGTATCTTTTTTCTAGCTTTTAACTCGGTATCTTCTTCAAGTACCGTAGCAGCACCTAGCGCAGCCGTAGCAGTAGTCCCAACAAAACCTGAACCAATACCCGTAGCTACGTTCTCCAAGAACCCAACTTCTTCGTCCGTCTTTTCTTTCTTGGCAGAACCATCAGCTTCTTTTGGGAGTGGAGGCAAGCCCATATCAGCGCGTCGCTGTTTCTCAAATAGCCCCGAAAGAATTTCTACAGACTTCTTGTCTCCCCGAGCTTCTGCTTTATTTATAGCAGTGTATATCTCTTGTATGCTAGGCATAGTGTTAGCCTTATAGGGTTATTGAGCCATCGCTGCAGCTTCTTCATCAGTCATACCAACTTCAGAACCGCCAGAACCACCAGAGTCACCTAAGTCAATATCGAAACCCGTACTTATTCTCTTTATCAACTCTTGTTGTGGGTATATATACTTAATATTCTGTTCCATGACCAACGTTTTTTCTAGCTCTTTACGGCCTTCTGTACCTGCCGCCATGTATTTTTGAGAATTTTGCAGCTGAGTTAGTTCTGCAGCAATGATGGATGACATAGCATTACTGGCAGCGACTATTTGCTGCATAGTTTGTATCTCATTTAGAGCTATATTATACTCGCGTTTAAGTTTAAGTTCTGCCTCGCTTTTAAGTTGCGTTCCTCTATTAGCTATCATCTCACGGAACGCTTGTTGGTTAGCTACAGTGAACGTTGAAGCTACTTGCATGGAGTTATTTAACATAGTAGCAGCTAGCGTAGCGGCTTTACCTGCTTCTGCATCTACCTTAGTTATTAACGCTGCTTCAGTGTTAGCCGCAGTTGCAAAGTTATTTAGCTCTTGTGCTAGTAGCTTACCTTCTTTCCCTTGTTCGTCAAGAACACGTTGTTGGTATGCACGGCCCGGAGCACCTGCCCTTGCAGCATATATGCTAGCTTTGTCACGCTTGTACTTAGCTTGTGGGTCGTCCGCCACTCTTCTAGACTCAGCTAATTGTCTATCTAATATATCTTGTAGGCCGCTAGTAGTCTCGTCAACCTTATACCTCTCCATAGCAACTGTTCGTTCTTCATCAGCAGCGGTCTTGGGGTCTAATGCTAGTTGTCTGTCTAGTTGCTTCTTCATCTGAGGATTCATAGAATCACTAACACTTGTAGAACTGAACTCAGAAGGATCTACACTAAGGTCAAACTCTTTTCCTGTACCAGCTTGAGGGCCAGCGGCTTCTTTATTGTACTGGTCACGCACAAATGCTTTAGCGTCATCCACAGTGGGGCCATCCTTACTTCCGTACTGCGCGATAGCGTCTCTATTAGTATCATCGATCAGTTTTTGATCCACAGATTTCTGATCAGTCTCAGGACGTAATACTCCCGCACCGCCCATGTCAGCCGTAGGAGGTTTAGTGCCACCCATAACAGCATCGGCACCATAAGCAAGCCCGCCAAGCCCTAACATAGCACCAGTTAAATTCCCAGTATTCGGAGAGGCTGCTTGGCCGGGAGCTGTCATTACTGGCTTGCCATCAGCACCCATTTTATATTTTGGTTTTGTAGCCGGAGTCCTAACAAAATCTTTACCCTTTGCTAGTTTTTGTTTGGCATAATTGATGACCTTTGGCCCATACTTTTTGCCTACGTTAGCGATAATTTGTTTAACTGCCCCAAGACCACCCAACATCATAGCCTGATCTACAATAGCCATACCGCCACGTTCATCAATTTGCTTTGTTATAAGGTCTCCGTGTGCAGGACTGCCTGCCCCACCACCGAATGGACTACCCATATTGTAGTTTTTGTGTTGTTTTAATTTTTCTCTATCCGCATCAGAAACCCCTGCCGCAGAAGTGTCTTCGCCTTTTCTATCTTCAGGGAACACGTAACCATCATCAGCGTAAGCACCTGACCTAATTTTATCTGTAGGGCCAGTTTTCAAACCAGCATCCACAAGGACTTTTTGTACAGCAGCTTTTTCTTCGGGGTTACTTTGCGCCGTAAGAGTTTGCATTATTTTTTGTAGCTTAGCTTGGTGTGCTGGACTGGTGGGGTCATCTACTAACCCTAGAGCACGAACAGCTTCTTCCGCACTTTTTACTTTGCCACCCACGTTATACCCAACAATGCCACCACTAGCCATCATGGGAGGGCGTGGAGCAGCACCAGCAATGCCGCCCATTGGAGGACGAGGAGCACCACCCATTGGAGGACGAGGAGCACCACCCATTGGAGGACGAGGAGCACCACCCATACCACCCATTGGAGGACGAGGAGCACCACCCATAGCACCCATAATCCCACCTTGTTGTGGGCGAGGCTGAGGCTTACCTTGCTGTTGAGCACGATTAGCTAGTATGCCACCTGTTTGCGTAGCTATCTCTTTTTGAGTCAAGCCTAATAACTTTTGATCTTGCTGTTCAGCTATAGTGTTAGGAGTAGGCTGCTGCTTTAACGCTAAGTCCCTAGCAATAGTTGCCTTTTCTTCTAACAACTTACGAGTAGCTAAAACCTCAATTAAGTCAGGGCCAACGCCTTGGTTTAGCGGCTGACCGCCTAGCTGCATTGCGTCTTTTTTGTCGTTTATAAGACTATCTATACTCACCTATACTTCTCCTAAGCTGTATTTGCGTTAGCTGCGGCTTGATTTTCGTCAACTACCTGACTAGCGCCATCATCATTTTGGGATTCACTACCACTACCACTATCACTATTAGAACCAAGTCCCAAGATTGAGTAAATATCTTCAACCGCAACACCTGCTTGTAATAAGGTATCAATCTCACTTGGCTCCGTGTATGCGTAGTTCTGAGCAGCCACTGGCATACCTTGCAGTAAAGAATGTAAGAACTGTAGTTGTTTATAACCAAAGTCTCTCTCTTCTCTGAACTGCTCGTAATCAGCAGCAACGCCCTCAGCAGCAACTTGTCTTTGTAGGTTCCCCGCATCAGCTTGTAAGCCCAATATGTCTTGTCCATACTGATTAGCTAGTTCCTGCCCAGTACGGGCGTTAGTCATAGCGGTATCAAACCCTTGTGCCCTTGCTGTTGCGGACATATCACCGATACCACGGTTCAGGTTGTTAGCTCTTTCAGCACGCATTAGCGCATCTCTTGAACCACCAAATGCACCGGCCCTTGTCATTGTTGAGCGGTCTTGTAGTGCGTCAATCTGACTTTGCCTACGCATGTCAGCAGCAGTGCGGTCGATAACGTTTTGCGTGTAGGGGTTCATGTATGGGTCTAATGTGGCTGCATCAGGAGTAAACGTACCCATTTGGTTAGTTACTGAACCACCACTCAAAGGGTTATTTAGTTGAGAAATACCCGTAAACGCTTGGTCTTGTAGTGAACTAGTTCCCGCAGTAAGTGGGCCCTCATAAGCCTCATACGGATCTGCTGCCAATGCGCTAGCAGGTTCTAGTATACCTTCAGTAACATAGTCTCCTACCCAATTAGATAGAGAAGACTCTTTCCCTGTCGCTTGTCCTACAGGAGTTGTATTGTCGCTAGAAGTGGTAGTCGTAGCATCTCCCGCTGTGGGCGCAGTGCTCGTTGTGCCAACTACAGCATCTCCATCAGGGAACTTATCTTTAAATGGTTTGTTTTCGTATACAGAACCACCACCAGCATATTGAGCTATACCACCCTGTGCCATTTTAGGCATGAAGTTCTGGGGGTTTATTTGTTTACCTTGTTCTGGATTACCTGTACGAGCTTTACGTACTCCGTCCATCATACTATGTAACTGGTCTGCGCCTGCATCAGAATTACCGTTGCCTAGGTGACTTACAACATCTGCAGGAATAACAAACTCACCATCACTCAAACGAGCTTCTTGATTACCATCAATACGAGCAGGTACCTCGTCTGCCATACCATCAGTCTTACCACCTAAGTAGTAACCTTTATGTGCACCCGCAATACCACCGTTAGCATACTTAGGTACACGTCCTCCCATAGCCATAGCGGGTTGTTCAGGGGGTGGCGTAGGTGCTTGCTTGGCTGCTAGCGCGTCAGCTTGAGCTTTGGCTGTAGTTTGAGCTTCTTCTAAAGTAGGGATTCCCGTTTCTGGGCGTTTCGCCATTATAGGGTCAGAGAAGTAACGTCTTCCTGCACCGCCCGGCCTGCGCTCCTCACCAGTCAAATACTTATTGGTTGCTACAGGGTCTTGTCCTTCTTGTGTAGGTTGCGAAAGACTAAGTATACCTATATCTCGCCCAGCATTTTGGGATTGTTGCATAGGCACGCGCTCTCGGACGCGTTGTTTGTCCATATCTACCTTACCTTGGTAGCCTAATTTTTCTTTTTGCGGTTGAGCATACTTCGCCACGGCAGCAGACAAAGCCAAGTTTGTAAACCTAGATAGCGGGTTATCCTGTTTAGTTAGGAAGTTACCTGCACCTTCATACAGGTTTCCAATAGAACCGAATGCATCTGTTAGAAAATTACCGTCGTTCTCTTCACTCATTTACCTTTCTCCAAGTATCCGTAGGATCTCGTTTGTTTTGTTTTTAACCGCTCCTCCAGAAGCTAAGCCTTGTTGTTTCTGAAGTCTGTCTTGTATCTTATAAATTAAACTATCTCCGTACGGGTTATCTTGACTATCTTGAAGCGCGTACGGACTGCGTTGCTCATAAGCCGCTTCTTGGTCAGGGTTTGCAAAAATGCTGTCTCCTGAAATATCGTATTCATATTGTATGACCGCAGGGTCGGGAGTCTCTACATCCACTTTTCGCCCCGGAGCAGTTAACGACTCTAGTAAGTTAGCTTTTCGTTTCTCTTCCTCTCGCTCCGCTAACTGCTCAACTCCTGTTTGAACCTGAGTTTGTATGTCACTTGTTACCTCGCTAGCTTTTTGAGCCAATTCCTCTTCTAACTGCTGTTCAAATTCTGCTTCTCGGTCAAGCTCCGCCTGCTGTAGCGCATCTATCTCGGCTTGTTTTTCTTGTGCCGTTAGGTACATACCTGTTGCAGGATTAAAATCTGCGTCAGGATCAAAACCTGTATAGTCTCCTAGTGTATACGCTTGCGTCAATAAAGCCAAGTCATCTTGCGTAACTAAATTATCCTGCCCAGTTACGTCATAACGCATTAGGGTGTCTATTTTGTCTTGAGCTAGCTCTACGCCTGCTAAATAGTCAGTTACTAAATCTATGTCTTCTTGTGTGACTTCGTTAGCTTCTTTACCAAGTATTTCTGAAGTAGCCTCAAGCGCGTCTTTTTGCTCAGCAATAACAGAATCTTTTGTGTCTAGCCCTGCTTCATACCCTGCTTCATCAAATACATCAGGGTCAGTAGGCCTAATATCAGCATTATCACCTACACCATCAGCATCAGTGTCAATAGTTTCAGTAGCATCTTGTGGGAATACGTCAGCATTATCACCTACACCATCACCGTCCGAATCAGTAGTTTCTGAAGCGTCGTTAGGGAATGCATCATCTCTATCATCTACCGTATCACCATCAGCATCTTGTAACTCTTGGCGGTCTGGATTTTGTGGGTAGAAGTCGGCATTATCACCTATGCCATCAGCATCGGTATCAATAGTTTCAGTAGCATCTTCTGGGAATACGTCAGCATTATCACCTACACCATCAGCATCGGTATCAGCAGACTCCGTAGCATCGTTAGGGAACGCATCGTCTCTATCATCTACCGCATCACCATCAGCATCTTGTAATTCTTGGCGGTTTGGGTTTTGTGGGTAGAAGTCAGCGTTATCACCTACACCATCAGCATCAGTGTCAATAGTTTCTGTGGGGTCATCGGGAAACACATCGTCTGCATTTCTAACGCCGTCATCGTCGTTGTCTTGGTTAGCATAGAAAATGTCGTATGTAGCCTGATCGTAGACAGAACCATCGTTGGGGAGTGGGTCAGTGTTATTGCCTACACCATCGCCATCCGAGTCTAGTGTTTCGGTAGCATCTTCTGGGAATGCGTCTTCGGCATCCACAACTCCGTCTGCGTCAGTGTCTGAATAAGTTAGCGCGTTTAGCTCGTCATAGCTATAAGCGGCCAAATCATCTAATGCATTTTTAGCGTCAGTATCTGTTAGTTCAGGGGCAGTAAGTGCAGCATTATGTATAGCTCCTGCAGGGGCAGGTATGTTTTTTAACTCATCTGTGGGCAAACCGTCTGCATCAAGTGCGAAAGCTGAGTGAGTGGCCGTGACCAAGTTATCCAACACTTGTACCGCATCATCTTCGGGAAGCAGTAACCCCGTAGTCAGCTCATCTCCATGAATACCAAAAGCGGCTCTGAGGAAAGCTAGACCATCGGTCAACGAATCTATTTGGCCATCTTTGTTAAAATCATATAGCTGCTGTACTCTAGGGTCGCTTAAATACTCCTCTACTTCTTTTGCGGTATTTCGTATTGAGTCGTCCTTAATTAGCCCCTCTATTAACTCATCACCTCGCATACCAAACGAGTGTCTTAGGAATAATAGGCCATCACTAAGCGCGTCTACTATGCCGTCACCATCAATATCTGCCACTAACGCGTGTTTACCCAACCGTTCCATGTCGTTAGCATCTTCAAAGGCTGCTTCAGTTGTATATAAAGGATCGTTAGGTAACTCATCAGCATTATCACCCATACCATCAGCATCGGTATCAATGTACTCAGAAGCGTCAGTAGGAAATACATCAGTGTTGTCGCCTACACCATCACTATCTGAGTCCAGTGTTTCAGCGGGATCTGCAGGAAAGGCATCCGCATTGTCACCTACACCATCAGCATCAGTATCAACTGTCTCCGCAGGGTCATCAGGAAATGCGTCTGTGCGGTCGGGTACACCATCACCATCAGCATCCGAAGGAAACGCTAATTCCCACTGCTCAGCAAGTTGTTGCTCTAGCGTATCACTGTCAGTCACGGGGCTTGACACTGTAACTTCCCCAGTCTCATCATTTACTATGTACTGAGTAGCTATAGTATCTACAAAGCCTTCTGGGGGCTCTAGCCCCATACCCTCATAAGCCGCGACAACTTCGTTTGGGGTTAATATATAACTGTCGTCCGTGGCATTTAGTAGCTCTATGTTCAGGGGAATAACAGTGGCTAAACCAATAGAGGCTATTAATTCATTAACTTTAGGCACATCCCCCAACTCAATAGCCTGATATACTTCATCATTAGTAGTGACAAGTATCCTGCCTATAGGGTCGTTTATTTGGCTAGCAACCTCCGCTTGTGGAGTTGGGTACCCTATAGGAGCTATAATCGCCGTAGTACCTGCACCTGCTATACTACCCACAGTCATACCTACGCCTACCTGAGCGGCAGCTGGGCGGTCAGTAAACCCTAAGTTATAGTATGCGTTCTCGGCATACCCCACAGTAAGACCTTCTTGTACACCCTCTGCGAAACTTTCTTTGCCTATTACTGATAGGTAATCACCAATAGTATTTTGTAGCAAATTTGTGTCTTCCGCTACTAACTCTAGTGTATCTAACCCAACATCACCAAAGAATTTTCTAGATAGTAGCTTATCTAAGCCGCCCTCAAACGGTAATGTAGCTAGCACCGTAGCCATAGCGAAAGTACCTGCATTTACAGAGGTGTCAAAAGCTATTTGGTTATACCCTTGCTCTAAATCTTCTCGGTACGTTTGTACCGCGTCCTCGCCCTGATCGGCTATGTATTGCGGGGGATTTACATACTCGTCTTTAGTAAATAACAAAGACATAGTAGTGTCGTATACTTCCGCTACATTTTGTCCGTACTCCATCGCTACATCTTGCGCCACGCTAGCAGTATAAACACCTGTACCTATCTGAACGGCGGTCATTTCTGCAAGTATATTATCCGCCTGTCGCATAGCTACTTCTTTAGTTACAAGGCCCAAACCCCCAGAGGTAGCTAGTTGTATAGCAGTCTCTCCAAGCTCTTGTATTATAACTTCGTTCCAAAAAGCCCTTGGAGTAGCTGCTATAGAACCGAATACTGCTGCGACACCTTCCCCAAAAGTCTCGGCTTCATCCCAACGAGCATACATCTCCTCTACTTCTTTTGTGTATGTCTCGGGTACGAACTCTTTGGCTACACCCTCTAGCATGGTTAACGTGCGATTAAGTTCATTGTCTGCTAGTGTGGAGTAATCTATCGCGTTTAGAAGTTCTTCAGTAACCTTAGCGCCTAGTTCTTTAGCTTCTTCGGTATCCATGCCCTGCTGTATAGCATTGAGCATAGCCATTTCGCCTTCCTTCCTAGCCCTACCTTCTTGTCCCGCCACACCAAAAGTTTGGTATATTGTGTTGTAAGCCCCTACCATGTTCTCGCCAACATTTATAACATTGTAAGCAGTCATTAACTGTCGGTCGGCTGTTTCGTAAGCGCCTCTAGTTTCTTCTAACTCTAATTCCTGTTCAGGGGTTAGTGGGCCTTCAAAAGATTCTAGTTCTTCTACTTTATCTAAGTATTCTTGGCGTGTTACCGCTATGTCTTGCATATAGTCTCTAGAAACTCTTACTATCCAAGGCAGCTCTGAATCGGGCACGCCAAGCACGGTATCAGCATAGTTAGGAATTTCAAAAGTCTCGCCTATTTCTTCTTGTACCTTTGCTACCAAATCAAGTGCATTGGCATTATTTTCTAACTGCCCCAAGGTTTGTACATAGAATATAGGGTCTTCTGCTGCCATCTGAGAAAGTGTTTTTCCCGGGACAACGTCAACAACTTCCTGTAAACCTGTTAGGGTGTTAAATTTTATTGTTTGTGTAGCTTCGTCCCACGAATACATACCACTTTCATCAAACGCAACAAACAACCGCCCTTCAATAAGGTCGGTGAGGTATTTGCTGTACTCTTCTGGGTCAACAGGAGCTCCAGTATTAATGTCTATGGGGAGGTACGCATTAATGAACTGGTTAGCACGCTGCTCTAGCTCGTAGTTTTCTACCTCTGCCAAACTTGTAAAATTTAGGGGCTCGCCATCGTCGGTAATATAAGACTGGTTGTACGCCTGCAAGATTACATCATCAAACTCAGTACCTGCCTTAAATCCATCGCGGTAGGTGGGGTCATCCTGCATAGTTTCTAGCATTTGTAGGGGGGTAACGCCTTCGACGCCAGCGAAAGTATTCACCTCGTTTAGTATTGCCGCTCGTATATCCGCTCGGCTGTTGGGAGGCAGCTCGGCCAAATTAATACCCGCGTCTGCAACTACATTATCCACAAACGCGTTAGTAGCTAAGTTTATTCTGGCATTATAATCTTCAACTGTGGTAGGTACACTGTCTACATACCCTTGAGATATATAGTGCTCCGCAACATCAAATATAGTAGCGCCTTCCCCAAGCCCATTAACCTGAGCATATTGTTGCCACGTGGCACCGAAGTCTTGGTTTAGTTGGTTTGCTACCGCAACGTGCATGTTAGAAAATTCAAGCTGTAACTTGGGATCTGTATCTCGAGAATATTGTTCTAACAGGTCTATGTTGTCATTGTATATCCCCAAGGCTACTTCATACTCTTCTTCTATGCCCGCCAACTCTCCTTTTATGTTGTTTATGTCCGTCTCAAGGTAAGGTAAAGAAGCAGTAAAGTTTTCTTGGTAGCTCTCAAACGCTACACGATCAGCCTCAGTAGCTCCTTCAGCTATAGCCGCTTCGTACAGTTCGGACAACCTTGCTCGTTGCGCTTCTATATCCGTAGTTATAGCCTCTATTTCTAATAGCTTAGCGGTCACTTCCTCGTCTTTAGAGTTTACTTCTGCCGCGGCATCTTCTACGCGTCTTTGTTGCCCAGAAATATTATCTTGGAACTGACTAATTTCTCGAGTTAATCCCTCTATACCCCCAACGTCTGCCGCATATTTAAGTGCGTTAGCTGTAGCGGCAGCAATAGTCTGTATAAATGCGCCACCGACACTACCACCCGCAAGCCCCATGTTTATAGACGCACGCATAGCAGTGGTTAGTGTTCCCGGGCCTATGGCCATCAGAACATCTTTTGTCTTACCCTCGCTAGAGTCTATTAGATCGTTTACGGTTTCTGCCGTTATTAGTTCTTTAGTAAACGCCGTTTCTAGTCCTTGATTGTCTATCTCTCCATTTACAACGAGTTGGGCTACACTAGTCTCTAAGGCTTTTTTAGACGCTTCCGGCAATTTTTCAAATGAGATTTTAGACGCCCCACTTAGCCCGTCAACAATAGCGGTTATTTTCGCATCCACCGCCTCTGGCAGCCCATCAGGAAATAAGTTCACCACGCCGTTTACTGCTAAATCTACCCTATTACTAATACCTGATACTAAATCTGACAGTGGCTCTACAACCACATCCGTTACAAGATCTATGCTCGCCTCTGCGAAGTCTAGTATAGGATCTAACGCTTCTCCCGTACTAGTCAAAAGGGCCGACAACTCTTCTACAACACTCTCTGGCACTAGATCAAGCACCGCATCAAGAGCATCACTCAACTGACTTTCGTTGAATAAGTCACCCACTGCCGAAATAGCGGGGCCTAGGTCGTCTATAAAACCCTCAGCTATTAATTTTATTTCGTCTACTAGGTCATTCTCAGATATGTATTCTGCAAAGAACTCTACTCCGCCCTGTCTTAACGAATCAGAAAAACTGTTGCCGTCTAAACGTTCGGCCAAGAACACATTAAACCCGTCTTTCACAGGTTGGCTCATGTTAGTATAAAGAGAAGTATCTACTCCTAGGTTCGAAAACCCTTTTTCTAGGTAATCTGGGCCAAAAGAAGTTAATAAGGCAGTGCCGGGATTCTGCCCACCCGCTACATTTATAAGCGCTACGGTTTGTTTTGCAGTTAACCCTGCTATACCTATACCATTAATAGCAGTTGTGTATGCGGCGCTGTAAGCACTATCGCCCATAGAGGTAACTGCCTGCCCATTAAACCCATCCGCTATAGCTTCTGCTTCAGCTGCCTCTCTAGCTGTCTCACCCGCAGTTTCCGCGCCTTCTTTAGTAGTGCCTGCTTTCAGCTTACCACCTACTTTTAGTCCCGCGGTTACAATACTTATCCAGTCACTTGTTTTTAGTGTCTCCCCATTAGCGGCTCGTAGGCCTTGAACCACCAAGTAAAGTGGAGGGAAAGCCAGAGACAAAGTAGTAGAGATAAGTTTGCCTACAGGGCTAGACCACCCAGTTACCGCGTCTACTAGTGGGGGTTGTGCTATATACATCATGGTATAAGCGCCTATGGGAGCCATGCCGTTAGATATATCTATCCATACCCCGCCGTTGGGAGCGTTTTGGGCGTATAAGTCTGTAGGCCAGCCCCCCGAGGAGACATCCCAACCCCCGTCAGAGTACACTGACTCGTTGATAGCGCCTAGAAACTGATTACGCCGCTCAGACCTGTCTTCCCCCATGCCAGCCCAAGTCGCAAGTAGTTGATCATTTGGGTTGGGCACTGCGGCTGCAGCTGCTTGAGCTTGAGCTTCTGTTTTTCCTTCCTCTATTGCTTTTTTGTACGCTTGGTAAGGGCCATCCATAGCTATTAGGTCAAACTGAGAACCCACATAGGTAGAGTCATCTTTGCCCATAAGGTCTCCGCGGGGCTGCAGGGCAGGAGACCTAACTACGGGCGCAGCGGAAGGCAACTTCATGTATAGCCGCGAAGTGTCTCTCCACAACTCCTCACCACTCGCTTCCCCCGGCCATAACTGCGCTTGGTTCTCTTCTGGCACGTCCATATACATCGGGGGTTCAAACCTACCTACCACCGAAGACTGAAACGCCTGTATCCACCACTTCTCTTCGAATAACAGCGACTGTATAATTGTAGGGTACCCGTCAGAAGTACCAAAAGTGGTAGGGGGTACGAAGCCACCCAAGCTAGTAGCAGATGAATTAAAATACATTCCTTCATGTACTGGACGACCCGCACTGTCTCTAAGTACGTAAGCGCTAGACCGCTCTATCGCGTATTTTATCTGCCTATCCTGCTCTATCCTAAACTCGTTGTCATGGATGCGTTGGTATTCGGGCTGAAGGCTCGCATTACTCCATGCATCCTGCAAACCTATGATTGCGTTACTTCTTGCTAATTCATTTAGAAGTGTGTCTTTACCTACGAAAGTGCCTTCCTCTACCTCCGGAGGATCTGCCTCAAACTCTATTTCTGCAAGCGTATTAACATCTACTATTATGCTTAGGGCACCAAACTCTAGGTATTCTCCGGCATGGTAGCTTACTAAAGCATCTGTTAACTCTTTTGCTGATTTTTTCTCCGCCGCTGTGCCACTAAAATTATTACCCCAAGCCTTAATTTTCTCGGAGTCAATTCTAGCTAGCCCACCACCACCTACTATATTTGCAGCGCCCACTGTAGATATTAGATCGTCTATCACCTTTTCATTAGGGTTATAAAAATCTCGATCAAAAAACAAATCTTGTATTACTGGGTCTAGGGATGCTAACCATAAGTCGGCGCCCCTACGGTTATCTATTCCGAAGGCAGGGCTTTTTATCATGAAGTATGCTTCTGCTACATCCTCTGCTTTTGGTATTACATCCGCACCACGTATTAACCCTGCAGTAGGGTCTTCGGCGCGTATAGGTACTCCATGCTCCGTGTCTATAAAATTATACTTTGTCTCAAACCCTTCCCACAGAGTTATAGGACTACCATCGGGATTCTCGCCCGTCTGGATGTCAAAGGATATAGCTTGTCCCGGCTTCACGGCTCCCGATTCCCACAATACTCCTTGAGAATGGTCTTTTACGTATTGATCCGCCGCTATTTTTCGTAGTCTGGGAGTTACCGACTCCCAACCATTGTTCGCCTGAGTTGTGGTTGCTGTTAAGAACATTACCTCCGGGCCAAACTGCATGGCCTTTGCGGTACCCGCTTGTTTTGCGCTTACAAACCTATCTTGTTTGTCTAGCTTGTACCCATACCCAGTTTGTCGATCATAGTTAATTACTATGTCTACTATGTCAGTGTTGTCCCCGTTTTCAGCCCCTTCCTTTGAACCATAGTAGACTAACATCTGCGGAGTTGTGGTCTCAGGTCTCCATACACCATCTGTTTGGTCAGACGGATTTTTGCCAGACATTTCAAAGTCAAAAAGTTCTGGTAGCATGGCGGCCCTAGACAGAACATCATAATACCCATTAAAGATTATGGGAGTAGCGCCCGCTTTAACCATGTCAAGGTATGTATCGTTCGTCAGGTCAACTCTGCTAGCAGGGCCATCCCCAAAAAACGCCCCGTGATTAGCTAAGTTAATGTTTGCCCTTACACTAGGGTCTTCGTTTGTTTTATAAAAGTATTCTTGTCCGTCCCATATATATCCTATATCATCAAAAGCGCCAGACATACCTACAAAAGGCTGAGAACCTACCGCTAGTTTGCCATAATCTATCAACCTAGCATTACCGGACATGCTGCCCTGACTCATAAGCTCTTTGGCTCGTGGGTCTAACACGGTTTTAGCCCCATTCATGATCGCTTGGTACCCGGCCCACACCTCGTCTACAGTAAGCGGTCGCTCATATCCCTGATACAGTATGGCGTTAGTGCCCGTTTTAAGGGCTTGCCCACTAGTAAATTCAGCTATGTCGGTTATACCCAATATTTCTTTTAGTTCTTCGGTATTTTGGTGAGTATAGTACCCCGACTCAGAATGCGTATAAAACCGTTCCGAGTATTCTTTTAGTTTCTCCCCCGCGGCTTCTTTTCCTGCCTCCCTAGCTTGGGTCTCATCGTCGGTGTTCGCACTAGGATTTTTAAATTCTGGCGCTAAATCTTCTACCGGATCTGCATCTGCTGAGGTTTGTTTGTCGGGGTCATAGGGAAATGCGTCTAGACTGTCTTGTAAACCATCACCATCAGAATCTTTGATTTCAACGCGATCCGGGTCGTCCGGGTAAAAATCAGTGTTATTACCTACACCATCTCCATCCGTGTCAATGTACTCATTAGGGTTGTTGGGGAAAGCATCGTCTCTGTCATCCACTCCATCCCCGTCAGCATCTTGTAATTCTTGGCGATCCGAGTCGTCCGGGTAAAAATCAGCCGCATCCCCAACACCATCCCCGTCTGAGTCAGTATCTTCAGTAGCATCGTTTGGAAAAGCGTCGTCTACATCGTACACGCCATCGCCATCAGTATCTATCCGATTTGGGTCTGCCGTGGTTACGTCGTCATCCGCTTCGTTATCGCCAAGCCGATCACCATCGGCGTCTTCCCACTCTGACGATAAAAATGCAAACTCATCTTCAAGGTTGTTTATGCCGTCCCCATCTACGTCCATGTCGGGGGTTTTCCAACCGCTAGTCGCAGTCAGGTAATCAATTAAGGAGATGTCCGCCTCGTAATCAAGGTCTGCGCCGACAAAACCAAATTGAGGATTACCTATACTCATATCACCAAACCATTCTTCGAGGAATGCCTTGTACTCTTCGTCGGTCTCTTCGGGCAGTTGTCTAATCCACTCCGGTATACCTACTTCGCTAGAATCAGGGATACCATCGCCGTCATAGTCATAGGTAAAAACGTTGGCGGGGTCGTATTCGTCGGGCGATACAAACCCAGTTGAAGATTTGGAGGGGAGCCCCGAGAATTCCGGATCATACTCCTCAGTTGTGGGGTTGCCGCTTGGGTCGTACACCACTCGTTTAAGAGGGTACATATTAATAAAATCTAAAGATTCTCTTAATTCAGAAAATTTTCGGGCGTAGGCACCGTCATCAGACACGGACGCGTCATACAAGGAGGGATCATCTGCGTTATTTACTCCGTCGCCATCTGAATCGTGAGTGGCAAACCACGCGTCATACTCTTCTTCGGTAGCAAAGTCGCCCCTCCTGCTTTCATCGGCCTCTACAAGCCTTTTTGCTTCGTCGTAGTTACTTTTTATAAACTCAAAGTGTGACTCTACATTAGTGTTATGCTGGTTAACATTTTCGACTTTACTCTTTAACTTACTAATCCCGTTTCTTGCGTTCCCTGTCTCTGTCATTATATCCACAAGGGTCGGGCCTTGATCCCCATACAGATCCTCATATGTTGGGCGAATCAAGCTCCGGTGACCGCCGAAGTGCTCTTTTACTCGCGGGTAGCCTTGACGTTTTGGGTAACGACTTTCGTATTCTAAAATATAACTATGGGCAGATTCCGCCTCAGCAAATGCCCCCTCCATGCCGGGTATGGCCTCATCACTCCATGCGCGCAATCTGGCTTGACCCTCCGACGTAGGAGGAGGTAGAATGTATTCGTCCAAAAGCAGTTGTTTCATGTAAGGGACTAGGCTGGGGTCGTAATATGGAATCCTGTCCTTAAAAAAACCGTTGAAGCTCACGTTCAAAAGATTGTAAATATCGTTAATCTGCTGACTATACCAAGAATCCGGGTGCGGAGTAGGAAAGTAGCTAGGGTAATCCTCGTCGCCCTTAATTCCGCCCGCCTCACGGTAGGCGTCTAGTGCACTCTTGTGAACCTGATTCGCCTGCTCAAGGTCGGCGATGATTTGCGTGTATTCTTCAGACTCTATCCACTCTTTAGATTTGGCAGCTTTTATTTCATCGAAGGTCATGCCTACGTAATCAGACATTAGATTAAATCCTGAAATGCAACTTTATGGTAAATTCTGTTACCGTCTTCATCATCTTCACCAAAGTATTCTTGGGCAAATAGCTCTACTATGTCGGTTCTACCAGCCAAAGTTGTCTGCAAAGAAGCTAACGCTGTGTTTACGTCCACCATATCAGGCGTTTCGACAGTAGTTTCTATAACGTCTACCTCTTCGTCACCTACTGTCTTTATATACCCTACTTGTATCATGGAGTGACCTCTAAAAATCCTTGGTTATTATATGCAAGTATACTCATGCCCGTAGTACCAGTTAGGCTTCTGTACCGCATTCGCAAATACAATGAATCTCCTGTTCTTGGGAATACTTCGTTAAAGTCTATCATCCTAGTGCTATAAACAGTAGCGGCATCTATGCGTATACGGTTATAGTTAGAAACATAAGGCGAAACATAAGTCCCGGGGCTGTAAAAGTTAGTTGGGCTATAAAATACTTCCACATTGGCATATACAGTTGTCGCGTTGGGGTATTTACTTACTCTTATATAAGTTCGATTAGTAGCAACATCATAGTAGCACCCCATCATAGTACCATAGTTTGCCCCAGTCACACTAGTTGCTAGTCTGCCCCTATACGGGCTAACTAAGTCTGTTTTATTGCCAGATACATAATACCAAGCCTGATAACTAGAGGGAGACGAAGAGTAAGTTGCTGTGCCTAAAGATGTACCCCCCGCGGCAGTGCTCAGGATTTGAAGCCATGCCTGATATTGGATGTCTCTGGGAGGTGTGTTGCCGCTATTAAGGTAAAATCTAACCTGAATACTGCCTGTTATTGATCGCATAACCGTGCCAGATGCAGGTGCAGGTAAGCCAAATGTAAATACTGTCTTCTCCCCTGTGCCTGATATACCTACAGCCATTGCATCACCATAAGCAAACTTGCCTAGGACATCTATCTTGGCGCCATCTGCGGCTACGTCTCTGCCGTCTACTGTACCCGTAACTGCAATATTACCAGCTACATTTGTATTAGCATTTAGGTTAATGGTCTTAGTGGTAGTTCCCGATGTTGGGCCAATGTTAATTGTTGTTGTGCCACCATTATGGTATCCAGTGCCTATATCAACTACTTTAGTGGAGCTGCCAGAATTTGTACCTGTACTGTAATTATCGTCAAACGAGCCAGTTTTACCACTCCCAATCTCGGCTTCTCGTGCTTGTACATGACCTGATGTCGCATATAGATTACCGTTAGTTGTGCCAACATCTCCATTTGTAGTTCCAATACCTGACGACGTAGATATTGTCCCTGCACCTGTAACAACATTGCCGTTCAGGTTTAAAGTACCACCTAACTGTGGAGTAGTATCATCTACTAAGTCTTGCATTGCAGAGTTAGCGGTAGTAGTTGTAGAAGTTAGAACAGCATCCCGTGCCGCTATGTCTACACCGTCTACTGTACCTGTAACTGTAATATTGCCTGTTACACTTGCGCCACCATATAAGTAAGCCACACCTGTTACAGAAAAATTTTCTGGGTTACTTGGAAGAGTTCCAATGCTTACACCGCCAGTAAAGGTAGCACCTGATAAGTCTGCTTTACCTGCTACAGTAGTGTTTAGTCCTGCTATATCTACACCATCGACTGTGCCACCAACAACAATGTTACCACCTGCTGTAATGTTGCCGCCTGTTGCTTCTATATTTCCACTGGTCGTGACTATTGCACCAGTTACAGTAGAAAATGTTCCAGTGCTAGCGGTGATACTACCTATATTAGTAATCGAATTGGAATTACCGTTTAACTGCCCGCCCAGATGTGGGCTAGTATCTTCCACGATATTTTGTAGGTATGTAGCAGATAACTTCACGGGTGTAACTGCACCATCAGCTATCTGGGCTGTAGCTATAGTTCCACTTAAACTAGATGTAGGGTAGTTTGTGGCATCAGACAGGTCAAACGCAGGGGTAGCATCAGCGCCACCTAATGACACAGTTACGCCCCCAAAAGACACAGTAGAGTTTTCTAGTTTACTGTTAGGTATAGAGCCATCAATGATGTCATCGGTGTCTAGCTTTAAAGCTGCGGCAATAGAATTATCTACGTTCGAGAAAAAAAGTCTAAGCACAGCGTTATGCTGTGACTGCCATAGTTGGCTGTACTCCGTAGGGGCTTCGGGTAGTGCAGGTGCCGCAAAAATCTTCTGCGTATCACGTACCTTAGTAACCATTTACTTACCTCGTCTGCCATCCGGACGCATGTTCAACCTAGGAGTTCCAAGTTGCCACTTAGTACCTAATGAGTCTGATTCTACCTTAATGGCGATTTGTCTGCCACGCACCCGCACGTTTAGCTGCTCGGTGTATTGGTCTACAGTACCTGATTCTAGCACGGTTTGTCCAGTGTTTACACCCCCTTCAGACGTAGGTGAATTAGTAGCTGAACCGGGTTCACTGCTACCCAATAGAGACAGGCTTACACTAGGAGTAGCGGAGTCTGAACCTACAAAAGACGCGTCAGGTATAATTTTATCTATAAAGGTAAAACTAGTGCCCGACTCTATACCAAATTGGCCGGAAGTTATGTATGCATCTATAGCCGATAGAGTGCTGTATTGCCCATCATCATTTCCGTTCTCATGCTCTACTAAATTGTAGGTGTCAGTAGCAGCTAGTGGGAAGTCGTTAATAGGAGAATCATACCAAGCACTACGATCCATACTGCCTATATACCAAATATCTTCCAAGTAGTTATACACTACATACTTGTTTGGCGCTACACGTTGAGAATCACAGTAAAACCACCATATTTCGTGGAACTCTTCAAGCGTACCGGCGAATACTTGTTGGTACTGATCTTTATCTAAGTCATCAAATACATACTTCCTAACATCACAATTTAGTGGTTGGACTGACCCATCATATTTATAAAACTTTTCTTTGCCCATCCAATACGCTACTCCGTTGGCGTACGCAACGGCCTTCGATGAAGCTATGGACATGTTCGACCCAACCAATTGAGAACCCCATACTACTGGCGCTCCAACATACTGCAACGAGTACAACGCAGAATCTGTGAACACCAATATTTCTTGCCGTGACTGTATGGCTGTAACTATCTCTGCGCCTTGCGATAACTGCAAACTCCCTGCTTGATTAGTTGAACGTGGTCGCCAATCATAAACATCTTCTTGGTCTGACCAACGTAGTAACAATGGATTCTGTGTTTCAGTGGCATCTCCAAACGCGTTACACCCAAAAGCAAAAGTAAACCTACTAGCGTCAGACACTAACAAATGATCTTGTACTATGGGGACTTCAGCGGATAGTTCGTACTGCAAAGTAACAGATGCACCGCCCCCAGAAGTTGTACTAGTAGCAGGGTTAGCGCCCGCTATAGATTCTGTAGTAAAAGTATTAGCCGCAGAGTCCACTGATGCTATCTTATGTCTTGCGTTTATAACTGTGTTAGTTATTCCCGCTACGGTTGTAGCCCCAGCTATAGTGACATATTGCCCAACTTTATAAGCAAATTCCAGTGTAGGGTCAAATACGGTTATTGCCGTAGAGTCTTTAGTAACTGATATAGGATCACCATCAAATACATATGTTAGTCCATTTACAGTGTCTAGCGGATTAGCACTTGTGTTAACTACCGTATTGTTCGGCATTACCGATAAAACTGTTGTGCCTGCGGCAATCTTACCTGCTGTGGTACATGTAACTACCGCGCCACCTCTAATTTTTGGCGTTACGTTGGGGTCTAAGTCGGTAATCCCCGGAAGGCCAGTACCTATATTCCCTGTGGATGTTTGAGACAGCGCAACCGTACTAGTATGGAGTACGTTTTTTAGGGCTATAGCTCTTGTGGTCAAACCCGCACTTGTATCCCAATAATACAACTCCCCACCACGAGGCCCTATAACTAAATCTTCGCCGTAGTTAGCTTGATTCCACACCCGTAGAGACTCACCACCGGGATTACCGCCATTAAAAGTGCTTTCGTTCCAAGCAGAAGAACTCCAGCCGTCTACTGGTACCTGAAAGTCCGGCCCTACGTTAACCTGATACGCTATAGTGAAAGTGCCCCCACCCGGGTTAGCGGGAGTGCTAGTCGCTGCTGAATCTGCCTGTATAGAGAAGAGTTTACTACCATCAAAAGTTAAGTCATTTTGTTGTAAGCCCCCCGAGGGAACAACGTTCAGGTTAAACCCACTTGAGCTTGTTATTGCTGTTATAAACGCTCCCGCAGGGATGTTGGGGCCACTTACAGGAAGTCCTACAACTATATCAACGTTTCCTGTGTGTGTTACCCCGGGGCCACCATTGCCGTAGAGACAATTTTGGGTAAACGAAGAACCTACACTCGTTATGACATGTTCTTTGTTTAGAGCATCTGCAGATATACCACCAACAGCGGCACTACCAGCAATTGTAAGATAACTGCCTAGAGTAAAACCCCCATTAGGGTCTTGCACTTTTACTGTAGTAGAACCATTAGTAACAAATATTTTGTCGGTCAAAGACACAGTTTCACGTAAAGGCGTTACATCGTAGTAGTTTTGCCCCTGCTCCACCATAAATTTTAGGTTAGTGCCAAGACCGGTATATTTTATACTCCCGAGGCTTAACCATTGGTGCAGAGATCTACAAACGCCTGTAAACGTATTAACGCCGTGTCTAGTCCAACCACCAATTTTTTCAGGGTAGCCTTGACGAAAACGAACTTTATTACAGTCGCTCCAACCGGCCTCGTTGGTATATCTAGTTAGTTCTTTATTTATACCGGGGTTAAACTGGACTTTACTTAATGGCATATTAGTATTTCCAAGCTACGGGGGTAGTCTCTCGCGTGTCAACATGTACGAAACCTTTGGCAACCCCAATACCATTGAAGCCCATAATAGAAGCGTTACGTATAATAGACATACGCTGTGCACCACCAGTCACTTTAATATCTGCAGCAATACCTTGTGCATGTGTTCCCGGCTTGGCCTTAGCAGCTTCAATACTATGGTTAGGCGATCTGTACCCACTAGTTACAATAAATGGAAACCCACACACTTCACGTAGTGCATCAAGTTTCTGTAAAAAGTCAGGACACATCTCATTCTCACCAGTTTCCTGACAGTTAAAATCTTCTACTTTAAAATACTTTAAACTCATTTTCTTAGGCTCATTAGTTTAGAAACACCTTTAACACCAAAGCTACTTGATATGGCGATAAACAATAAGTATTGGTACCACTCAGGTAAATTACTAAGAGCGACAAACCCTTGCTCTACTCTATCTATGACTGTTATATCGTTAACCACAATAGCATACCCAATCATAAAAATGGGCACTGAAAGTACAATAGTCCAAAATTCGTCTTTCCAGCTATGGGCAGAGGCATCAGCCATTTTAGATTCCCACTCACCATCATTCTCAATGACCTTCATTTTGGCTTTATGCTTAGCTTGTTTCTCTTCCGCTTTGTTCTTTAGGTAGCCCCCAGCTATATTAGTTATAGGGCCTATAAGATGTTGTAACATATATACCTCACTTTAGTGGGTTGTATAACTCGTCCATACCATCCCACAAATCTTGTATTTCACGCTTTAAAACTTTTATATCTCCTTCAAAGTTTTCTACCGCCTTAACAACAATCTCTGCTTTCTGAACAACAGTTTGCATCTCTGTTACTGACTTTTCTACATCAGTAACTTGTTGTTTTATAAGTAACAGTCCGGATTGTTGGTCTTTTATAGTTACTAAGTTAGCGCCTAATTCCGCTAGTTTACCTTGTAACTTAGATACATCATTAGCCTCTAATTCTTGCTTTATCAACAATACTTCTTCTTCTAGGGGCACTATATTTGGTATTTGTACCGCCTCTACAGCTTCTAGTCTAGAGTACAAACTACTTGCAGTCCATACCCCACCGCCAATAGTAGAACCAATAGCTAATACTACAGCAATCCAAGCCCCTTTAAACGTCTGACCACCAATCGTCAGTTCGCTAGACTCAAGGCTCATAATTACAATCTCCATACATAAAGCAGCTATATCCTTGTGCAGTAGGGCCAGTTAAATAAAACTCAGACTCTTGGCCTGCAACTAATATTTCCGCTTGTGTGGCGTATACATCTAAACCAAAGTTATCGTTCCCGTTTAGATATACAGCAGAAGCATTGTTAGTCCCCGCCCACTGCATACTTACCCACTGGTTGTTAGCTGAATACGTAACTACAGCTTGCTCCGCAGTAGTATTGTTATTCTCTGCGCCCTGCTGTAGGAAATCTATTGCCGCAGTGTTTTCGGCAACGGCAATAAATGCACTCGCGTTGTTAGCGTGTGTCTCAATATCATCTATAGACTGATTATACTCAGTGACTTCTTCTTGGCTAATAGTTAGAACTTCTTGGTTGTTAGCCACAAATTCTTGTACGGCAGCTTCTTCATCAGGGGTAGCCGCTGTCTCTGCCAGCTCAGCTACTTCTACAACCTGCACCATTTCTACAACTGCTTCTGTAAATGTGTCAATGGCCGTATCCATAAGCTCTAACTCAGTAATAGCACGTTCGTTTAGGACAGCGCGGACATCGCCATAAGGCATGTAATTAGCCATATTACTAAGAGCATCATTGTATGCTTGGATCTGTTGTGAGGTAATATGCGCGGACTCTGAAACACTGCCATCAGACATAGCAGTACCAAGATGAGAATACTCAGTGGCAGAACCCACATACGCGATACCTTTATCAAGTTGGTTTACAATAGCCGACGACGTGTTAACTAAGTTGTCTAACTCACTGGAGTGAGCTGCGGTACTTAGCGCTAATAGAGGTAAAATCATCTTCTTCTTCATCGACATCGCTCTCTCCTATTTTAAGTATTGTATTATACCACTCTCTAGTTTTTTTACTGTAATCTGGGATGTAAGTTTTGGGGTTTTGTTTCATCATAAGAAACGCCCGCTTACCAACTATAAGTTTACCATTAGATAGTATAGGACATGGCGTACCAGAAATGAACATAGATTTCCACACATCTACTGACTGGCACATCCTAGCGACAGCGGCTACTTTCATGTTCAAATCAGACAATACTTTTGCGTCTCTACGCCGGTTACATTCGGGATCAACATTATATCCCCCACTACTAAATCCTACACCTACAGTCTGTAGTGACCCACCCGTACCTTTTAAACAAGTATCCATGCCATTAGACATATAACTAGGACTTATAGCGCTACCAACAGGCATTTCAGAAGAAGACCCCGCACCATTGTAAGTATTAGATACTGAGTCATCTTTAGTACTATTATTACTATTAGCTACGCTATTCTCGCCGTGGTAGGTGTTAAGGCTACCCTCTTGGTTGTTAGCAAAAACAACGGAGCTGAACAGTAATAAACAAATCTTAGAGTAGGTTCTGAGCAATTGCATCTGCCCCTAGAATCACCGGAAAAAGAAGCCATAATAAACGCTCAATATTTCTAAACTTATGCATACCCTGATCTAAACGCTTATCCACCGTATCTAGTTGAAACTGTATGTTCTTCATACGCTGAGCACACTCTCTTTCATGGGCTTCTAGTTTAAGTAGGGCTTCTTTATTCTCTTCCATGATTAATCTCTCCCTATAGTTGTTTGGTCTATAGTGGCCTGTTGGAAGTAATATTCTCCGTCAGAGCCCAAAACACCGCAGGTTACTTCTATTCTCATTTCTATCGTACCTGCAGACTCAGGTTTTACTACTACAGGAGGAAGAACATCTTTCAGGCGGTACTTGCGTTGGAAGTTGGTGCCGCTATAAGCCGCAAAGTATTCACCCATAGAACCAGTATAGAATGGGTATCCTGAATTAGAGGGTATGCTATGGGTAGCGGTATGCCAACTATCTACAGCAGTAAAGCCTGTGTTACTAACAAAAATACTATTGCCCGTGCCTGTATAAGGCGTAGCTGAGCCTGAGCCCCCGTTAAATACTATACCCGTTCTATTACCGGCTACCTCATACTCGTAACTCATAACTTGATACTTGGCATTTGATGCCGGAGCCGCTGTTTTTGCTATCCAACTAAAATTATCTAGTTCACTAGTAACATCACCGCTTACGTATATCTTATAAAAATAAGAGTTTCCCGCCCCCAACTGATCTTGCGCAACAGAATTAGTGCCTATGCCAACACCGGTAGCTAGTTTAGATTTTCTCTGGATATAGTAAATTATATCGCAATACTGTTGAAAACCGGTGGAGTAATTTAGGTTTGAGGGGTTAGGAAAATCTTTGTCCCCCATTAACGTAATGTCTATTTTATGGCGCGATGCGGTAGCTGGCGATGGGCGAAGTAATTCAAACTCAACTAACGTAGCACTAGCGCCATCTGCTACGTGAAACTTAGGAGGGGATGATGTTACATTGGTACTCTGGTTAAAAGTCGGTACATCCCACGCAAAGTAGTTAGCTTGTCGGTGGTATGTTGAGTTATTGTCTACATACGCCTTGATTGATTGTTGAGTAGCGAGTTTTGTAGCGCTATCGGAAGACATAGCATCTTCGTCAGCAATCTGAGTGACTGGTGTCCCAGAGGAGCCTATTACTAGCGAATTAACTGTTGCAAGCCCTGCAGTTGTTAGAGTATTAACGTCGGCGGCACCTTGATAATTAACTTGCTCAATAACATTAGTGCCATCACACACAACATTAAACTGTTTAGCTGTAGGTACAGAAACTCCAGAGCCCGAGGCAGTTTTTACCGTTACTGTATGGCCTGTCTCATTAATTATGCAATATAATTTTGATACGTTAGGTACAATTAGTTGCGCGGTAGTGCCTATATCACTAGTAGTATCTTTTAGCGTTAATATAGCGGCTCTAGCCTCTGACGTAGTGCCGTTAGCTGTAGTAAGAGTATGAACCGCAGGAGTACCCGAACTCCAAGAGTTTATGGTTCTTATGCCTGCAATGGCTTCTTCCACCATGTCAGTGACTTCAGCGTTTAAGGTATTACCCCAGCCAGTATCACCCGCAGCAGGCTTACCAAGTTTAAGGTTGTTTGTGTAAGATGTACTCATTATGTAATCCTTATAAGTGCTGTACTAGACGTATTAGCAGGCATAGCTACCGCAAACGTGCTGTTATTACTTGTTTTGTTGTCGCCAAAGTCTAATACCATGACTGCTTTATTACTCTGACTAGAATTATATATTAAAGCACCCCTAGCCGTAAAACTACTACTTGCCCAAGTAGCGTTAGAAAAATTAACAAACCCTACACCATCACCACTAGCTACTGTACTAGCTGTAAGCGTAACTCCACCAGCACTATAATTAGTGCCAGATACTTCATTATCTGTAGAATACGCAGTAGTGTCCGCATTTAACGTGGCAGCGTTAGTATACAAAGCTACCTTAAAAGTATGCGAGCCGAAGTTATGTGTGCCTTCTAGTAGCTCTTTTTTAAATGATGTACATAACACTTGTGAAATAGCCATCTACTAGCCCTCTCTCTGTGGTGGTTGTGCAGGAGCAGGTACAGTAAGCGGCCTTGCTGGGGAAGATGTGGGTCTATACGAATCATTCTTTATACGTACATTCGCCGTATCAACTAGGGGTTGTAAGGCTAACATAAACTGCTGTTCGTACAACTGAACAATGTCTGGTTCGGATTTCATAAATCTTGCAGCTTCTATCAAAGTGGCGTTTAGCAACGCTGAGTCATAGTTACCCCCTAACCACGTGGAGTTGTAGTTTGAGTTAGAAAAATCTACTATAGATATAGGTTGGCCTGATTGATATATTACATAGAATGCCCCACTTCCAGAATATCCGGGCGCAATCATAAGACGCATCCTAGCTATTTCGGTAGAAGCGCCGGCGGTACCGTCACCAATATCCATGCCTTCTATAGCGTAATATTTAAATAACGGCTCTGCTACCCCATCAGTATTTGGTTGCGTTATTAGGGGATACGCTTCTCTCAAAAACTCAGGGTCTTTTTGTATAAGTTGATGTTCTTCAGCCGCATCCTGCAGACCCGTTCTTTGTATTACGCTATGCACGTATACACAGTCTGCAGGCAACGGATACCCAGCGGAAGCACCAAAAGCCTCATTAGCGCGTCTTCGTAGTATAGGTAAATCTTTTACAAAACCATAGATCTTTTGCTCAGCTTGTTTAGTAAACATAGCTAACTGTGCGTCAGTAAAAGTCATCTCGGTGATGTCTTGCACATTAGTTTTTAGTTCTGTATATGTCATCATATCATTCTACCGTCACTGTAACTGTGCCTGTTTTAACTTCTATTAATGTGTTTGGCCCTGTACCCACTGGGTTCCAACCCCAATCTACTGCGCGACTACTGGTATCAGCAGAGTCTGCACTTAAACTTGTGTCTGGGCGTGATATACGTAATGCTTCTGCATCTGTAACTGGGTACTCACCTTGCATGTTTTGTGGGTGATCTTTGTCCCAACACGACCTACAAGCTAATAATCCAGTATCTTGCCGCTTGACTATAACCGCCTTCATATCACGGATTTTTATACGAAACCCACATATATCGCAGAAGCCAAACGCCTTTCTACCTGCAGCAAACTTAGCCATTATGGGTACCCAATACGCGGCACAAATCTAGCTGATACTTTGCTTCTATCTTCTGTAGAAGCCATCTCAAACTGCTCGTCGTACATCTGTTTTAGCATTACTACTCTGTCCGATAACTCAGGAGTCTTCATAGCAATATAATAAGCTAAACCAGCTACTAAACAAGGTAAAAATCTAAACGGCATATCTGCTGTGTATGCCCCTTGTCCCGCGTCTTCTATACGTCTTAAACGCCAGTAGTTTAGCTTGTATGTATTTTTATCTGGGACAGGCCACACATATAACTTAGGAGCAGCTGCACCACGCTCTATAAATATTTGTGATGGTCTACCCTGTGTTAACTTGTTAGGGAGTGAGCTGTAAGTACTCACACTGACACGTGTTACAGCAAGATCATTCTGTGTAGCTTGCACGCCCTCATTAGTGCGTATAGCCTGCTCTATAACATCTACCGTATCAGCAGGTAGCGTGTATGACTGCGTACCCTTAACTAGGTCTACAGACTTCTCATCTATAGTCCACATATTAACGCCACGGTTTGCCCACTCAATAGTAAGCAAGTTCATAGAGCGTCTAGCTGTTCTTAGGTCATAACCAGAACGCATCTCACGTCCGGCACGTTCCCACGCTTCCTCAGCGATCTCTGGG
>Ga0187219_1000204_pt1 | contig 27250 bp, 31 predicted proteins | sample 13SPOviralmetaG_FD_130162 | JGI IMG/M metagenome (GOLD analysis project Ga0187219, IMG submission 130162) | Marine viral communities from the oligotrophic San Pedro Time Series (SPOT) site, San Pedro Channel, CA, USA - 13 SPOT_SRF_2010-07-21... | ecosystem: Environmental > Aquatic > Marine >... | reverse complement strand
AGTCGATGAACTTCTGAAAGTCATGCTTGTATAGGGAGTGAAGCGATCCATATTCGTCATAGGATAACTTTCGCTCGCCGAGGATAACATGAGCGATATGATCCAGTTTATATGACTCTTGCCGCCCAAAGGTATTCAGCGTGAACTTCTTAAACAGATCAAGGTAGTCCAGTTGAGAAACACCCTCTATTTCATAGACAGTCTGTTTGCGACCGCCGAGAGTGGGGATATCGCGTGCGCGCACACCGCGCCATGGCGAGAACTTCTTGGTGGTTTCGTCGTTCATTATGTTTTTAATACGATTGACGAGATAGGGAATATCAAACATTCGAGAGTTCCAACCTGTCAGAACGTCAGGGCAGTTACGCTCCCACCAATCTAGGAAGTTGAACAGTAATGCTTGCTCGTTGCTTGCGTGATAGTATTTGACATTCTTATCGCTGAGTGAGGTATCGTAATCGTACAGACCCCAGACATGATAGGTGTCAGACTGATTGTTCTTGATAGTGATGGCGATAACAGGGTGTGCCGCCTCGTCAGGTTCGGGGAACCCAGCATCCGATGCCACCTCAATATCAATCGTCGCGATATTCATTTGATCCTGATCGAACTTGACTTCATGCGGGAATCGGTTCGAGATAAACTGCGAGACGTAGTTAGTCTGCCCGTGGACGCCGAACCCTTCGACATGCTTATATCGTTCGAGAAACTCAGTCGCCTCACGCATTGATCCAAGTTGAACAGGTTCAACAGGCACGCCATGTAGGGTCGTGTATTGTCCAGTAGATTTTTTAGATTCTACAAATAGAACTGGTTGGAAGGGAATCCGCTCTTCGATACGTTTGCCGTTCTCGAATCCACGGTAGAGGATGTTGTTGCCAAGACGTGATACATTTGTATAAAATTTCATTCAACTATCATATAAAAAAGAGAGGGAAAAATCAAGTTAAAGATTGGGGGGATTTAGCGACAACCCCCCATGTCGTTATTAGAGCGCGGTAGCAAAGACTGTAACAATCGGCAATGCAAATGATAATACAGCGAATAGCATTGGTTTGATGACTGCTTCAGTATAGCGACCGCGTTCTTCCCTACTCATGTAGAGAATATCTCTTTCGCGGTGCATGTTTACTCCTAGGTTTTTTCTGATTTGCCAATGGAAATTTTACGGGGACGCTTCTCTTCTGGCAGGACTACTTTCAAATCAATGACGAGTAATCCATTTTCGAAGTCTGCTCCATCAACAACAACGTGCTCTGATAACCTAAATGTTCTCGTAAACTTTTTGGATGAAATTCCTTTGTGAATATACTCGCGTTCGGGGGTCCCTCCAAAAGATCCCTTAACAACGAGAATACCCTCTTGAACCTCAACATCAATCTCATCCTTGTCATATCCTGCCAAGGCGAGTTCAATTGAGTAGGTACTATCATCGTGCTTGACTACATTATGCGGTGGATAGAGTTTAGTGTTTTCAGACGAAACTGCTGATAAACGCTCTATCTCGCGCCAAATGTGATCAAAACCAATAAAGTGTGACTGCGGAAAACTAAATGCTTTAGATACCATAACGGTTCCTCCTTAAATTAAGCAAGGTTTGTTGTATAGACGACCGGACAATCCGCGCCGTCAATAGTTATTTATACATGCATAACTTTCAGTTATGCCGGAACGTGAAAAATTACCCAACCCGCAGACTAGGTAATTTCTGACGATACATCATTCAGAAACAGGCGGCGTTTCTTCAGTTACACGCGGAAGTTCTTGCGGGACAGGTTCAGGTTCTGGTGCTACAACTGACACAGGTTCCAATGCGCGTTTCTGTGCTTCCTCTTTCTTTTTATAGTATTCAATCAAGGTCGAAACTGATGCTAACAGTTCCTTCGCTTCATTATACTTCCGAACTTCAACATCTACAGATTCAATTAGATCAGAATGCTCGCCGATACCCATAGGGTTCTCGATGTATGTTCTGATGTTAGTATTAGCAGCAAGCATCTCTGCTCGGTACTTCATTTGTAGCGTTTGTAAAAAATCAGTTCTCATAAAAATTTCATCCTAAACAATTATACCCAAATATCGATTCTCGATTTCCTAGCTGTCAAACCTTCTTCGCGCAAAAACATTTGATAATAACGATCAAATATCTTTGGTTGAAACCTAGGATGTGGACAGTTAGGGTATCGCCTTCGGAATTTTTTCATCAATTCGTCGGCGTTTCTCATTTACCCTCAAGGTTTTTGCTACTTACTGTTTCCTATGTTGTACTTTGGACAGAGTTCCCACTCAGATTTTTCTTTAAATCCGATGATTTTGATTTGTCGAAGTGGAGCACAGTCCTTCGCCATTTCACTATCAACGATCTGGATTAATCCCCAGTCGGACAATAATGTAGCAATACTATTCCTTCGCTGTAGGTCAGAGAGTTCCAGATTGGACTTCTTACCGTCAAGCAAAAATAGTTCCTTAAAATGGACGATGAAGTATCGTCCCTGTTTGTGCAGGATGTGACATGACTGAAAGAGTTTTTTCTCTTTGCGTGACGCCACACCAATGCGGGTTAGTGTTTCACGAACCTTCAGAAAATCATCTGGTTCGTTAAGAGTTATCTCAAGCATATCTGCCGGAGACCAAATTTTAGTTTCTTCCACCTTTATAGATCCTTGTTTTTATTATCGCTAACTGTTCTTTTGAAAGGAGGGACAAGGCATGCTTTGCCTTTTCATTGCTGTAACCATAATATTCTTTTACCGCTTCCAAGTCATGTTCAAGCTCAGGTTTGTTCCATTTAGAAAACCTTTTTCGCTTTCGTACAATATTTATTAAAAAGTCGAATTGGAGTTTATTATCCAACCCATGATACTTATTTATAATATTTGCCGCCAGGACAGTGTCTGGAAAGTAAGAAAGTGACCGATTTACCAAAAAAGAGTTATATGCTTTCGAGTCGACCTCGGTTTGCATTAAATCTTCTTTGGTAAAATTAATTGCATTTACATAATCAAATGGATTCATTTCATCACCATAATCTGGTTTTCATTCACTAGAGGAGAGAGGTCTTCGCTCCTCGATTTTGTAGGGGCAGTTCTAATCGCCTTTACTGAGATGATCAGCAAAATAACTGCCAGAGGATCAAATACACTGACAATTAATAGTATAACTAATCTGACCGCTTGGTCAAAGTAATTTTCAGCATTTGCCCCATAAATTAGTTCCGCGATATATTTAAGCGGTCCAACTTCAATCTCCAGCGCCAACCTGTCGCGTTTGAGGTTGAATAGATCTGCTTGCCATACTTCAATTGTCTGGTACGACTCATTGATCGTTTGGTTAAGAGTCTGCCTCTCTTCCTTTTGAGTTTCGCGAACAGCAATCGCACCATCATTTCCTCTGATCCTGTCGAATTCGATAAGTGTTTGAACCGCTGCGTCAAGTTGAGAGAGAACTGTCTCTGCGTCAGAAATAGTTCGGCGTTCATTTTCAATACGCCGTTCAATGTTTTGTATTTGTAGTTCATTAATGCCTCCATCACTAACAGACTGTTCCATGTGCGCTTTTGAGAGATATCCAAAGATGCCCATCGAAGTGATAAACATCAGAACAATCACCGCGAATGTCAGGTATGTCCGTGTGAACCACCCTGTACTTTTCCACTCAAGGTGCAACCATGTTGCTGCTACCAGTTTACCAATCTCGAGCGCGCTCGCCATAACCACTACAGATATGAACGCTCCGGAGAAAATACTTGCCAATCCGATGATTGAGAAGTATGCCGCAACTGCAGCAATACTAATCGCTGTTATCAGTGTCAGATATTTCATACGATCGATTCTTGTCATTAGCGCGAATCATAGATTCCAAGAAGTCAGTATCTGTATTCTTGTTTGACATCTGTAACAGCGCATTAGTGTCTTTCGGTAAGCAATGACCGCCATATCCAAACTTACCGTCCGGTCCAGGAACTTGAGAATGACTCGTTCCGATACGAGGATCGACGCCAATTGTATCAACCATCACATCGAAATCTTCATATCCGAGATCATTGTAGATTTGATATATTTGATTCCAAAATGTCACCTTCATTGCTAGGAATGTATTCTCAACATATTTGCCGAACGCTGCCTGATCGCGCGAGCAGAACTTAACTTCTTCAAGGTGCGGCAACAGCGGTTTAAACATTTCGTGCCAGAACCTCATGGCACCACCACCATAGATCGCAAAGGTTTGATTGGCAAACTCTTGGACTGGATCGCGGTTAGCATTCGAACTCGCAAGGAACTCTGGAGATACCGTAATATCCAGATCACCATAATCTTCGAGGAACGTAGGAATTACCGCACTCTTAATTAGGTACTTGGTATCACCATACTTCGCGAACACGTCTGCAACATTAGAGGTATCGCTTTCTCCGTTGGGTGTCGCAGGAGTTGCAACACAGACAATGACACCGTCAACTGTGCACGTCTGATCCTCTGGGAAGTTCGCTCCTTTATATGGATCGTCGATGTAAAGGTCAACACCTGCATGCTGCCTTAACACATGCTCAATTGATTGTCCAACCGGACCATATCCTGCAATTACAATTTTCATTCTTCGTCCTCAATACTTTGATGGCGTATCTTATAAGTTTGCTTGCCCGTCGAAACCTTTACAATGTTGGGCACAGGGATTATCTCATAATCATCTTTGTAAGCATACCCTTCACGTTCCAGCACATCTACGATGAAAGCAGCACGCTGGTCAACAGATAAAGGGTTGTTCGCAGTGCCATCCGATTCAATCAGCATGATCACTACCTGCCCAACATCACTAAATGCCGATTTAAACAACTGAGTATGACGGTCGTGCCATGGTTGGAAACGACCGAGCATCTGCGCGGTGCGCTTTTGCCAATCCATTACTGAAATTCCACGTTCGCCATTATCTCAGTCATACAAGCAACCATATTTAGTTCGTGGTCAGCAACGAATGCATTCTTGTATTGGTAGTCGGCGAGATACAAAACCAACTGCGGGATCGAGGAAGGTTCAACCTTTTCGTACATGCTGTCATAGATGCTTCGGAAAACTACAGACGAATCAACGTCCATATTATCTGACACCCACTTGCGCATCTTCTTGAAGTCTTTCTTCTTCAGATGCTCGAACAGATCATCATACTGGTCGCTGGCGGTTTGAAGCATAGCGATGTTCAACTTACCGCCGATGGATGAACGCTGTAGTTCGTTCAGGACACGCCTCCAGTCAGGGGCATACCGCATGATCAGATTAGCGATTTCATCTTTGCTCTCGACGACAATGCCTTCTTGCTCGAGGACATACATCGTTCGCGCAAAGAACTCGGCGCATAACTTTTGCATATCTTTCTTTGAGGTATTAAACTCGTAGATACTGCACCGTGAGTGTAGCGGTTCAATGACGCGGTTCTTAAAGTTGCAAGTCATAATGAAGCGGCAGTTATCAGAGAACTCCTCGATGAATCCACGAAGGGCAGGTTGCGTTGACTGCGCGTTCAGATAGTCTGCCTCATCTAGGATAACAACCTTCAGATCACCTTCGAGTGACACAGTGGACGCGAAGTGCTTGATCTTGGTGCGGAGGGTGTCAATGTTGCCCTCTTCCGAACCGTTGATCATAATATAGTCAAGGTTCAATTGATTACAGATTGCTCGGGCGACTGTAGTTTTACCGAGACCTGCCGTGCCGGTAAGAAGCATGTTAGGGACTTGTTCGTTTTCAACTATCTCGGAAAACGTAGACTTGAGTGACTCAGGAAGAATACACTCGGAAACTGTGCGGGGACGATACTTTTCGACCCAAAGAAAATCGTTACTCATTACAACTCCATAATAAAAAATAAAAGAGGGTCATAAGACCCTCGGCATAAGGTCAGTATTAACTGTACCTTATTTCAGTTGAGTAGTCAACTCAGAGACGATTTCCGCTTTGGTAGATGAAGTCGGAACGTTGACGCCTTGAGATATAGCGAGCGACAAAAGGTCAGACTTCTTCATACGCATAAGCGCTGACTCAGATGGAAGTTCTTGTTGCACTTCCGGTGCGGGCGGTGCTGCTGGTGCTGGATTAGCAGGAGTCGAGGGATCAACTTGCTTGCTCCCAGGACGGATGATGTAAAAGATTACACCTGCTAACACCACCAGTAAAACGATTGCGAGTTCCATAGATTACTCCTCTGTTTCCTCTTCTTCGCTTTGTGCTGCTTCGACTTGTTGAATCAGATTGATGCAGTGATCTCGCAACTGCCCGATAGTCGAAAGTTCTTCGCCGCGGAAACCGCCGCGAGATGAAACAGTGTCAACCACAGCAACTGTGCTGCGAGCGACACGGTTTACCAGGTCGATCATTTCAGTATTCATGAATTACTCCTTAAAATTTACTTGTTTTCTGTAGCGCTACCCAATACTCGACATTGGATTCTGTGTTCACAAAGTGTGAAATTAATTTCGATGAGAGATACACGTCATAGTCGCCATCAATCATCTTGAGATTATTAATGTTGAAGATCATCTTGAAGTCTTCAGCGTCAGAGTTACCGTCAACTGCAATCTTCAGTGTGTTTGAGGTTGGGTCTTCGTTGTTCAAAACAGTCAGAACAATGACGCCATCTTCTTTAGTCACTGCTACTTCAGTATGACCAAACACAGATGCGGCACGCTTGATTCGACTCATAGTTTCTTGATCCAAGCGGAAAGAAACATCAGGGTCGGGCATAGAAACATCCTTGTTGGAGGTGGTCAGCATATTGGGGTCAGAGTAAAAATACTTGACGCTCGATCGACCCGAACCATCAGAGATAGTCAGGAACTTTTCCTCGAATGCGATACGAGGCGAATCGACCAGATTGAGTACGCTAAGGAACTCGCTTAGGTCATATACACCGAACGAAGAAGGAAACTCAACGTCTACTTCAGAGCGCGCAAGAACCGTCTTCGCCTCAGATACTGTACGAAGAATGTTACCCTCTTGAATAACGATGTTCGAATGGATGGATGCGAAGTTACGAAGAACTTGCAATGTGTTTTCAGATAATTCCATAATCATTAACCCTTGTTAGTAATACATCTATTATGCAAAAAAATAAACGAAAAATCAAGCTACTTGACTGAAGTTTTTACGTTTAACGAACTCAATCTTAGATTCGAACTTGCCATCGAGCAGTTCACCCTTATGAGATATGATGAATACGTTGGTATCATCATCTAAAGTATCTAATATTTTTGTCAGGTTGTCAACCCCGTCGGCGTCCAGACTTGAGTCAAACGTTTCGTCAAGAATCAGTAGATTAGTTGCAACTGAGTTCTTCATCTTGGCAACCTGCCGCCATGTAAATAGTAGCGCCAAGTCGATACGTTGCTTCTCGCCCTCAGAGAATGAGTCATACGAGAACGCATCACGGTGGCGCGACTTGATGGTTTCTTTGAAGGTATCGTCGAGGTGGAACGAAACGAAGAAGTCCAGCACCTGTAGATACTTGTTGGTGAGATTATTGATCACGGGCAAGTATTGCTTGATGATCTTAGTCTTGATGCCCGTATCTTTCAGCATCTCAGTGATCACCACGTGATATGATGTTCTGTCGGCAAGATTAGATTTCGCTTCAACAACCTCATACTTTTGTTCGGTCAAAATATTCAGTTCTTTTTCTGCTGTTTCGATATCGCCTGTATCCTGCTCATACTTGGTAAGTTGTGACTGCAGTTCAGTAATCCTGCGTTGATACTCACTTACCTGCATGTTTCGCTTATCGATTTCAACGACCTTGGCGGTGCATTGATCAATCTCTTCTTCAAGTTCAGAGAGGGTTCGCTTGAGCGTTCTTACCTTTGCTGCTGCTTGGTGCCGACCTTCTTCGAGTTGGTCCCACTTCTTTGCGGAAGAGTCGACTCTTTCCTGTTTAAATTCTTCATCGATACCTTGATCGCAGGTGGGGCATGTTGTGTTGTTTTCATAAAATGTAATTTCCTTATTCAGTTCTTTTTGTTTTACTCCGAACTGATAATCGTACTTCTCGACTTCAGATATCTTTTTAATTGTATCTGTCGACTTAACCTTGAGCGCATCTAGCGAGTCGCGATCTGCTTCTTCCTGCGATGCACGAAGTTCTTCAATGGTTTCTTCAAGTGCTTTGATCTCATTGAGTTTCTCATACTTCGCTTCTTGGTTCAGATCATGAAGTTTCTCGACATATCGTTTCTGCGTCTTGACCTTCATCTCAACTGCATCCAAGTCGGCGATGTTCGCTCGAACCTGCTCCTTGAGGACAGACTGACGCTCCTTGAGGATACCGTTCATCTTGGAGAATACATTGATGTCCAACAGATCTTCTATTACGTCACGGCGAATATGCGAGGGTAACTGCATAAATGGCACGAACGATGACGAACCCAGAACAACAATCTGATGAAACGACTTGTGGTTTAGTTTCAGAATATTCTGCTCGAGGACTTTCTGATACTCTTTATTGTGCGAGTCCTGATTCACAAGGTTGCCGTCGCGCCATATCTCAAAACGCACAGGTTTAATACCCCGCACGATCTTGTAGTCTGAACCGTTGACCGAGAACTCAACCTCAACCAAGCAGTTCTTTTGATTGATAGAGTTGACCAGTTGCGGTTTGTTGACATTGCGGTGTGCCTTGCCGAACAGAGCAAACGAGAGCGCGTCGAGCATGGTAGACTTACCGGCACCATTCTGCCCGACAATCAGCGTTGATGAGTTTCTGTTAAGATCAATTTGCGTGAACGAATCACCAGTACTAAGAAAGTTCTTGTACCGTAGCATTTTAAAAAATATCATACGAGTTCTAGAGTCTGCGCCTCAATCATTAGTTCATGAACCATGCTCTTGATCCGATGTTTATCGAGCGGAGTATCAACAGCATCAACATAACTATACAATAAATCTTCGGTAGAGTCAAGAGAAACTTTTTCGTCCTCGACTGACGACCCCACGAACTCCTCAAAGTTCTCAGCAATCTTCAACTCATGTATGCGGCGAGAGTTGATACGATCAACAAACTTCTCAAAGAGTTTGGGGTTGGACTTGTTGACTACAATCAGTTTGACAAACTTTTCGTCAATGTCAGGAAGCTTACCTGCATTGTAATAGTAGTCTGCCTTCTCGCGTGTATCGTCATAGTAAATCTTTTCGAATAGTCGAACAGGGTTCTCTACCGCTTCCAATTCACGAGTATCGGTGTCAAAAACATGGAAGTATTTTGGATCGTGTGCATCGTTCCAGAAGAACTCCATTTGCGATCCAAGGTAGTGGATATTGCCGCTTGACGACTTGGTATGGAAGTGTCCCGTCAGAACGCTCTCAAATCGCTCAAACACGCTTGCAGGCATTCCTTCCGTACAAGGTATACCCGCTTGCATTTCGAACCCTGCAATCTCTAAATGCGCCCCCACATGCGTCGCTTTACACTTAGATAAAAAGCGCATTGATTCCACCTCGTTTTCGTGGTTTATCCATGGAATCAATGCGAAGTCTAGACCGTCATAATTCACCACCATCGGTTTCTCAATGATGCGAACTTCTTGCATGTAATGCCCAAGTAATTCTTTCAGAGCATTAAGGTTATTTGTGTTCTTGTAATATACGTCATGGTTTCCTGGTATGATGTCCATGTGTATCTGTAGTTCTCGGAGTTTCTCCAGAAAGATCTTCCGATTGTGTTCGAGTGCTTTGAAATTAATAAACTTACGATTATCGTAATAATCGCCCAAGTGCAGAATCTTTTTGATGCCGTGCTGCTCAAGATGCGGGAAGAAAACGTCACGATAAAACTTTTCCTGATAGTCCATTAATATTTCGGATGAATTACGAATACCGCAATGGGTATCGTTAAGAATAGCGATCTTCATTATATATTAGCCAACTGTACAACAATGATGAATAGTAGGATATTTGTCATAAACAATTCTAAGGCAAGAATGGTATGATACCAAACCCATCTAGTCTTATATGCATTTTCGACGTTTAAGTTTTCGGGATTCGGATCTTCATTCGGTTTAGATGCCAAACGTAAACCCTTAGTAAAGAATTTAATCCACCCCATACTCGTCGTCCTCTTTTATAAACTCACTAAGATCAGAGTCAACTTTGCGTTTGCGCTTTTGCCGCTGACCTTTTTCATATTCCTTTACTACTTTATCTGATTCCTTGACTATGTCAATACGTCCACGCAGTTCATCTACGAATGCCTGAGTCTGGCGGAATGCATCATCATTTTGTGACTCTTCAGAAATTAGATCTTCAATGCCGCTCTCAGTCAAATAGCGCATCTTGATGTCTTGCTGCTTTTTCTCTCGCTCAATGCGGCGGAGGAATGCATACCATGAGATTTGTGTGAAGTACGCAAAGGCATTCGGTTTACCTGTTCGCGTAGCAGTCTCAAGGTTATAGTTATCAATTGCCTTCAAGCAGTTCTCAACTGCGTCCATCATCATTTCTTCGCGATAAGTGTATCGTACAAAGTTTGCTTTGTGCGACAGACCCTCAGCGATCTTTAAAAAACATGAAGCGATATAGTTATTGATCTGAGGTTTATCCATCCCCTGACTTTCTATTTCGCGCGCGTGCTTTACATACTCAACCACCGCCTCAGAGAACTGAGCGTTGTTAACATAATGCGGTTTGTCTTTCGCTTTCATACAGATACCCTTACCTCAAATACTTCATACATTATATAAAAAAAATAACTAAAAATCAAGGCTTTACTTTATCGTTGAAAATTAGTAAAATCAAGCCATGGATCGCAGGGGAGAATATATTAGTGAATCGAATCAGGTCCTGGGAACTTGATGATATTTGAACCGCTGTCAGAATCATCTAGATCATCAATCTTTGATTGCCTTTCCATCTCATCAATTAATGACATGATTTCGTCATGCATTTTAGCATACTGATTTTTCGAATCGTTAACGATCTGTTCTTCGGTTTGGGGTCGAGTTCTAGAATTTAAATGCATTTCACTTCGTGCTTTTCTATACTCGGAATACAACGTTGTGTTGGGTGAGACGCAAGCAACGATATGATCTTTGGCAATAGAAATATATTGATCTTCTCTTTCTGCCATAGTAAACCAAGGTTTGAACATGTACTTAGTATGCGATGTTCCTACAGTCTTGGTGATCATAGATAATGCATCTTTAACTACATAATCTGTATCGCCTTCTTCAGGATACTCCAACACTTGACAAATAATTTCTTCGCCGTTGGTCATTTTAAACTGCATAATTCCTGGGTACATCATAATTAAATTTCTACCTGAGTAATTTTATAGGGGAATTTCTCTTTAGTATATATCTTAATTCTTTCACCGCTATGCAGCAGAGTGAAGTTCTTCTTGGATTTCCAGTGCAGATCGTCTGCGATATCATACAGTTTAGTTACCGATCCGTCATCAGACAAACGAAGACCCCGACCTATCGATTGGAGTACTCGGATTTGACTTTTTGATGGAGATGCAAATATAACATTATGCAGATTTTTGATGTTAATACCAGTGGAGAAAGTGCCCAGAGAAGCGAGTATAATGCTATTTTTCTGCTTGTCCACAATATTCCTGATTTGCTCTCTATCGGTTGTTTTGGTTTCGCCCGAGACGAAAAAGAGTCGTTGTCCATCTTGTAATCTCGACTCAATTAAATCCCGTAGACCCTTGCCGTGGCGATCCACAAGGTTAAACAGAACAAGTGTATTTCCAGTTTGATTGACTGCAAGGTTTGCGATAAACTTGTTTCGCTTTTCGTATGTGACGAGGAAATCGATTTCATCTTGGTAACTCCTATTCTCTGTCGGTCTACAAAACTCTTCGGTATACTTTAGTAGGATTATGTCAATGTCGAGTTGTGCAAGCGCTTCTTTCTTTTGAAGTTCGTGCGTTGTAATGACCTTCTTAACAGGTCCGAACAGTCCCTCAAGAACTAATTTGTGAACCTGTGTGCCATCCAATGTACCCGTGGTGCCGAAACGATATTCAGCATTAATCGCTTTATTCATAATCGAAGACAGCGACTTGGACTTGAATCCGTGTACTTCGTCGCCTATGATACAACCGTACTGATGAAACCAGTTAGGGTGTAATTTGTAGATTGACTGCCATGTTGATATGACAATCGGGCATTCCGTTTCCTTGTCCTTTCCGGAGTAGATGCGATGGCAGTTTGCCTCGACATCATACCCGTACTCGGAAAAATCTTTGTACATCTGCTCCACGAGCGATGTGGTCGGAACAACCAGGAGGATTTTTTTATTGTGGTTTTCCAAATACCAGCGCGAGAGCAGGTAAATGATAAACGACTTACCCGAACCTGTCGGGGAAACGAGAATGCATCTTTTGTTTTCAATACCGTGTGCTATAGCATCATACTGATAGTCGCGAGGTTTAAATGGCAGATTCAGAGTGTCAAACCACTCCATTGTTTTCATATGATTTACGGTGTTCTTATCGTATGGATACCCATATGGACCTTCTTCGACCTTGATCCCGTATCCTCGCTGGATGGCAAACTTCTTGATTGCCCAGTACAGTCCCGCGTTTATCTCACCGTTGGTGCGATTGAACATACGGATCTTTCCGTCCCACACCTTCTTCTTAACTGCTGGCATAAACTTAGCGCCAGGAACCTCGAATGTAAAATATTCTGACAACTCAGAGACGACATGCGGCGCGCACTCTATCATCTGCAGCATCGAATAATCTTTCATTCTCAGTTTAATTACTTCCATTAAAATCCTGCTTCAAACTTTTTCCATTCAAGCGCATTACGAATCGTCTGATGACGCCACTTGATGCTCTCGAGAATCTCTTTTAATGTTTCTATCATAGTATTTAGGTATGCTATTTTTGCCTCGCTTGCAACCAACTCTGGGTCCGCTTCGACATAATGTTGCATCTCACCCTTGAGTATACGCAACCCGTCAAACGGGTCAGGTTCCCATCCGAGTTTTTCGATCTCATCTTGATCAAGTTTACCATTATACCATAACCATTTGTTCTTCATGAGTTCTTTCTGTTTGAACTCTGCGTCCTTCAACCTGAGTTTGTAAGTTGAAAGCAACTCGAGATACTTGGCATGTAGTTTTGGGGTCTCGACTGAACTGACGTCCAGTTTGTTAAATTCGATTTGAGAGTCGATCTTCCATTCGGCATGCAACTGCTCTAAGTTCATGATGTAGTGCTCCTAATAATACTGTATAGACTATATTGTACTATGCAAGAGTGAAATAGTCAAATCTAAATGTTACGGGGAACGTGATATATTGCCCGTCAGAGGTAGCAGAAAAGTTAATGTTTCCGATATTGATAGGAGTTGTATTGACATATTTAAATGCGCGGTTCGGATTGTTCGAACTTGTCAATACGAAAAGTGTGATGTCTTGATAGGATGGCGGCGCAGGATCCTGCGTAATATTAAGTCGGTGATTGAATTCTACCATGCTCTCGAACCACAGATACAATTCTTGATATACCTTCATGTCTTCGTCAAGGATGACATCGAATGTTAACTGCCCGAACTGCAGCGATTCACCGGCAAACGGGATCGGAGTTGCTTTACGGAAGTTGACTTCAGATGTGTCAATGTTAATGTCAGGGTGTTGTACAGACTGCGCAAAGAACTCTAGATTACCAAAGTTCTCGCGGTTGATGACAATCCTAAAACCGTTCGGTGAAAGAAAGTTAGTACCGCATTCAATTGTCGACATGATTGCTCTCTAGTATGATCAATACAAGTTATTTATATGCAAAAAAAGGGGCACCGAAGTGCCCCAAAAAACGATCCCTTGTGAGGATTCTTATTTTTATACCGATTACGCGAGGATGTTGTCCACGCGGAAGATGCGGTAGTACTGGTTTGTACGGTTTGCAGCAAGACCATTTGCTGGTGTTTGACCAACGAATGGGTTAGACGCCATACCATAACGAGTCTTAAACCCGATACGTGGTTGGAAGTCATTCTCACCGACTGCACGTACCATCTGCAGCGGTACGTATGGGCAGTAGAACATACCAGCGTCATATGGGTTAGTACCCTTATAACCAACTGTTACGTAATCAGCGACCGCGTATGGATCGATGTAAACGCGTGTACGACCGTTCAATACACCAGCGAATGTGTTACCAGTGTCATCCACTTGCAAGTTAGTTGACAATGCTGGAGTATAGTCAAGCATACCAGCAGCAACAAGAGCAGTAGCAACATCAGAAGAACAAACTACGATGTTACCCTTACCGCGACGTGTTTCTTTCGCGATAACGTTTGCTTCACGCTCGAGTTGTACCAACAGACCCTTGAACTTCTCAACAGACCAACGACCGTCAGCGTCAGTTGAAAGGTCAAACACGCCCTGATTAGTGACGTTAGATTGACGACAACCGATCTTCGCTTGAGCGTTGATTGTGCGGATAACTTCGCGGTTGATTTCTGCGAGGATTTCTGTTGACAGAATGTTTGCTAACTCTGTCTCAGCATCAAGACCGTGAATTGCTTTCAAGTCTTGAGCGAGTTCGAGAGTGTATTCTGCCTTCAGCGCGCGCGAACGTGCTGTAACAGTTGACTTCTCGATTGTGAAACCCATCTCAGCGAAGTCATTGCCACCAGGAGTGCCAAGTGCTTCTGCGTCAGCAGTCTGGTAACCCAAAGATGCTGGTGGTGTACCAACGCCATCTGGACCAGTGCTTGAAGCGACGTCTGAATCTGGAACACCAGCAAGACCAGATGGTCCTGTTGTCTGAGAGTTCGAAGAATCGCCTGAGAATGGTGCTACTGGTTCTTGGAACAATGCCTCGTCACCAGCAGAAACACCGCCTTTTGTAGTCTTATAACGCGACTTCATCGCGAAGATTAGACCAGTTGGACCTGTCATTGGTTGTACACCAGCGAGGTCATATGCCATCAGGTTTGGCATTGCGCGACGTACAAGTGCGATCAAAACTGGATTCCAGTTTGCGCCTGTTACGCCATCAGCAGCACCTGTTACTGATGCGTTAGAGTTACCTGCAACTTCATTGAGTTGTGCTTCCTCGCGGAATGCAACTTCTTGGTTCTCAAGAATTGCAGCAGTTACAGCACGACGGTGAGCGTCTTTGATTTCACCCGCGCTAGTTTCGTCAAGAACTGGACTCCACTTCTCGACCAGCTTATCGTAAGATACTGTCATTTTGGATACTCCTTACTTAGAGGTTTTCTTAATTGCGTTGAGGTACTGTGACATTACAGCATTAACTTCTACTGGTTCGTCATCAGCACTCCAGTCTTCTGTAATCTCTTCAGTCTCTTTTACATTCTTCTTGAAGTAAGACTCCTTTACAGTCTTAACTTTCTGAGCGAATGATTCTTCATCTTCGAAGTCAAGAGATTCTACAAGAGATGCTAATTTTTCTACTTGAGTTTCCGCCAAATCACGTGATGCTTCACGGATGATTGTGTGACGTTGGAAATCTTCAAGTGATTCGTTCATTTCGAGCATATTAGCAGTTTGGACGTTGAGTTTCTCTTCGAGATCTTCAACCTGTTCTGCTAACTCGTCAACTAGATCGACTTTGGATTCTGGAACATCGATGTAAGATTCAACGAACAACTCACGGAGATTGTTCATGAAACCTTCAGCGATTTCAGTACGGAGACCATTCTCGACAGCGAGTTTGTTCTCCTCCATCCAATTTTCAACCACGTAGTTGAGGTACGAATCAATCTTCTCAACGAGGTCAGAACGAGTAGTGTTCAGTTCCTCTTCGAGACGTGATTGATATTCATCCTCCAAGCGTTCGACTTCTTCAGTCAGCTTGGAACGAATAGCGGTTTCGAAAATAACAGCAGTTTTCGCTTTAAATTCATCGGACAAAGTTTGTTCTGATTCAACCAGTGCGTTTAGATCATCAGAGAAGTCGTATGAAGTTTCAGGCAGTTCAACTGCATCTGATTCCTCAAAGTCTTCCATGTCTAGATCTTCACGCATTTTCTTATATGCTGCAGTGAGTTGGTCTTTTTTCATACCAGACATTGTAGCATACATTGCGTTGATCATTCCTGCTTTAGTTTTCGGCATCGGATCCTGCTTAGTTTGATCACCTTTACGTGAAGGCGCTTTCTTCACAGAATCGTCAGTTTTATCTACAGACGCGATAGAATCTGCCTCAGTACCAACTGGCATTTTCTGAGCACTTGCTTCCTCGATTTGATTGTTCTCCTCGGCAGGAAGCTCAACATTGTTTATTTCTGACATATGTTTTACTCCTTAAAATTAGATTTGAGCAACGAGAGGAAATTCTTGTACTCACGAACCTGCGTCTCATAGAGATGCTTTTTCGGAGCATTGCTAATTTCTGTCTCCATTTGTTCAATGACTTGAGGTTCTATAACACCGTTGTTCCATACCCACTCAACACCTTCCATTATGCCGTTGACAAATGCAGCGGGTGCTGATGGATCCTGTACAATATCTACCGTGTTTAGAATAAAATCGTCGCGAACGTACATCACGCCGTTTTTCTGCTCAAGACTACCCATACCACGAGTTGACACGCCTAGTTGAACGCCACCTTCCAAGAGACCTTTCACAATCTGACCCATTGGTGTATCCAATATTTGTGCCTTTCCCATAACATCATTTCCCTCAAAACGGAGGTCGGTGATGAGATGCGAAACTTTATCGAGGTTCACAGTCGGTCCCTCGGGGTGATTCAACTCCCCGACGGCACGCTTCTTTTTGACTTGATCCTCGACGTATTTGTTGACCGCGTTCTCCATAATTCCTTTAGGATAAACGCGACCATTTCTATTCTTTTGTTCTGCTTGCGCGAAGATGCCTTCGATGATGAAGTTCTTCTCGCCATTCTCTTTCTTTTCAACGATGCAATGAAGATCGTTTTCTTGGTATTCTGCAATCAGTTTCATTTACTTAACTCTTTAGCAAACTCCATACCCGCTTTCTGCGCTTCACGCTTCGAACGAAATGTATCTAGTTTGTCACCGTCGATGTAAACAGTAAAACCCTTGGCGTCTTTGTGAATCATCACTTTCACGTTCTTGACACGTTTGTCAAAGACGTGTTCGCCAGGAGGCATACCCCTTAACTTTTTTTCTCTTAATTGCTTGAAATGAATCATTTTAGATCACTTTCACTTGTAACCAAATTATTTATACGAAAAAGAATTTCAACTATTACTCAGCGTTATCGAAGTCTTCTTCGTCAGTAAAATCGTAATCGACCTCTTCTTCGCCGACTTCTTCAGACTCTTCTGCGCTGTTAAATACGCCTGACGCAATACGAACCTTCGCTTGATCCAGTGTGTCTTGTAGGCGATCGCCGATCAAGTCATTGAACTGACTCTCTGCAGAAGTGTAGTCTTGGGTTTCGATTGCTTTGAGAAGATCCTCGATAGGATTGTTGTTTTCAATTGGTTCGGCACCAACTTCAGCAACAACTGGATCTTCGATTGGGGTTTCGACTGCTTGTTCGATATTCATAATTTTCTCCAAGTTGAAATAATAAAAATCACATAGTATATAGTGCAAAAAAAAGGCGGGGTCAACCCCCGCCTCTTTTCATATTATAGAGGGAGGATTGCCCTCCCTTATTCAGTATCGGATAATTACTTACCCATTACTGTAACTTTAACATTGGTAAGGTTGACCAATGAACGGATGTTCAAAGTGTCCTTATCAACTGCTTCGATGTCAACAGAGATCTGAGAGTTGTCAGAATCCATAACGTTAACAACGAAGTTCGCTGTCTGAGCGAGGTCAAGGTTGTGAGCAACTGAACGTGGTACACCTGCAGTAACCGCAACTGTAGAGTTGTGGCACTTGATGTGATCACGTGCTTCGAGAACTGCAGTACGACCTTGAAGATCAAGGATGTCTGAGTCGTTGCTAACGATTTCTGATTGCAACTCATTAACTGCGCCAGCGAGGTCGACAGCGTCAGTTGTAAGAGCAGTACCGAAACCAGCGAATGTCTGCATCGCAGCGATGTCAGAATCATTACCTTGGATACGGAAATCGTTAGCGTCAACTTCAGCGTGGACCTCGTTGAGTGCAGCAGCAAGATCTTGTGCTACTGTATCAAGTGGAGTTCCTTCGCCTGTGTATCCCTGCAGAGAAGTGATAGAAGCAAGGTTAGCAGCGATGTCTGAGTCGTTACCGAGGATTGCTGACTCAGCAGCGTCCATACGTCCTTCAAGAGAAAGGATGTCAGAATCGTTACCTTCAATTGCTGACTCAGCAGCGCCCATGCGTCCTTCTAATGAGAGGATGTCCGAGTCATTGCCCGCAATTTGCGCGAATGCAGACGCGATGTCTGAATCATTTCCTGCAATTTGCGCTTGAAGGTCTGCGATGTCGGAATCGACGTTTGAGAGAATGTCGCCTTCTACCTGCGAGATGCGGAGATCAAGAGCAGCGATGTCTGAGTCGTTACCGAGGATTGCAGCAAGGTTAGCAGCAGCTTGAGCAGCGTTTGCAGCGATGTCTGAATCGTTACCATCGATAGCAGCAAAGTTAGCGTCTACTTCACCATGCAATTCGTTGATTGCAGCAGCGAGGTCAGTAGCAACTGTGTCGAGGACAGTTCCTTCGCCTGTGAACAGTTGAAGAGAATCAACTTCGCCTTCAACAGCAGACATACGACCATCAGCAGAGTCTGAACGACCTACCAACTCATTTACAGCACCAGCAAGAGTAGTTGCTGCTGTAGTAAGAGTGGTACCTTCGCCTACGAATGCTTCAAGAGCGTCGACTTCTACGTCTGCGGAGTCCGCGCGGGATACCAACTCGTTGATTGCTGCAGCAAGATCAGTTGCAGATGTATCGAGAGCAGTACCTTCGCCGGTGAAGAGTTGCAGACTTTCGATGTCATCAGCATTGTCACTGATGTCTTGCTGGTTTTGCGCGACGTCAGAAGCGAGTTGAGAACCCGCCAAAGTTGCTGGAGTGATAGCAAGTGAAGTGCTTACACCAGAATCAACTTCTGATTGAGTAGCAATCTCGATGATACCTGCTTGCTCAGTCGTAGCAGCATCGATGTTACGGTTGAAGACTGTTGCTTCAGTTGGACCTGTGAAGAGAACGATATCGCCTACTTCAACCTTCGCGCTTGGTGAGAACGTTACGCCAGTCTTAGCGAGATCGCCAGCAGTGTCAACAACGTACTGGTAACCTTTGACCGCTTCAATTGTTGCAGTGTCTGCGTTAGTTGGGTTGATAACACCCTTAAATACTACGTCACCTTCGATGTCAGACGATACACTCGAAAAGGCATATACACCAGGAGTCGAGGTTTCTGCCCAAATACGGATCGCATTAAGCGTAGTATCAAAGATGATTAAACCAGCGTTTGCCGCAGTAAGAGTCGAGGCAAGAGCACTAGCTTCGGCAGATGTTACGTTTTGAATACGCGCATCTACCAACTGACCTACTTTTACAAGGTCAATGTCGTGGTAAAATTGTTTTGTTGCCATTAGAGTTTCCCCTTGTTATTATTCTAGAATAAAAGTAACTAATTGTTAGTTTGAGATAACATAAAGGCTATGTCCATTAAGCGTGATGCTGGATTCAACTGTCAAGTCAGAATCACTAATGTTGACATCTACATCAACAACATTACCATCGGGATCCAACACATAAAAGTTTATCAAGTTATTAATACCATTATGCTCGAGCGAGTAGCTATTTCCGCTCAGGTTGTATTTATACGAATTCTGAATTGGAGATTCGCTGGCACTAATGACACGACCTTGCATGTCGATAATAAGCGATGGAATTTTGTTTCCGCCACCGTATCGACCAAACTGAACTCCGGTGTCAGTAAGGGAAACAAGAGTCTTGTCGCCCGCAGGTTGCATGTAGAGACCGTTACCTGCGATTAATCCCTCGCCACCAAAGAAAAAAGGTTTCCAATAATCACTATCGTTCGGGAGGTCTCCGGTCGAAGCATCCCTTTCGTCGCCTTCGTGTAGGGTATATTTATAATATTGATCACCGTCAAAGGAAGAATAACCGTTCTTAAGATAAACGAGCATACCTTCCTGAAGTCTTTGTCCAGGAATATGTTCCATATGATCGTCTGAATCGCCAGTAATAAATCGCAATCCGCCACGGATTTCTGTGTCGAGTGCGATCGGGTGGTCACCGCTTGGTGACCAAGTACCCGTCCATGTATTACGCGTCAGACCATCATAATTTGCCATTATGCAATCCTCACGTAAGTATCACCTGGCTGCAGCGTAATACCATAAAGTTTATATGTTTCTGAAATATAATCAGAAGCAGCAGAATCAGGGAACAACTCTACGGTATGCCCCGATGTAATCGTCACATCTGATAACAGCGACGCGCTTGGTCCAGTTTGGAATACATCAGGTTGCGATACGCTTCCCCTTACACCAAACCAGAAACACTGAGGCACGTCAGCAGGGTTTGTAATGAAACCAGATATATCTTTATCGTGGTTTGAATACTCGACGACATCAGAAGAGAAGTCGAATCCGGTTACGACATCTGACCTCGTAGGGACTGTCGCGTTGTCTATTGTAAACACAGAGAAACTAGGATAAGTGAATGAAGCACTAATTGTTGTGTCATCATCATTATCAACTACACTATATTCTACGCCTGTCACTGATGCTGGTCGAGTAAATGTTGCTGTCAGGTCAATTGTACGACCGCTATTATTATCCTTGTGGAGATACTCGGCGAATGTCATCACGCCACTTCCGGACGCGTTAGAAAGTGCGCCTTGTTGTGGTTCAACTACGATCTGCGCATTATTGTTATTCTTCAATCCTGTTATTGAAACAGTATAGTTTACCTTGTCATAATACTGAAGGAAGTTTTTGCCTGAGAGGTTTCGGAACCTAACAGTGGAGTTTGCGTTTGCCCAGTTAAAGTTGATTCGTTCTTCTACATCTGAGAAAACCGAACCGTCATCCTCAAGGAAACAAACTTCGAGGAATGCGCTACCGCCTGACAATCCAGATCCGTTAGAATAAATGACTGCTGAATCTGCATGAGTAAATTCTTGTTCCCAGTCTACTCCACCGTTAGGGTCAAGGTCGGGACCGTTGGTATTGAAGTTTGCGATTGCTCGTGTTACCCCAGCAGAAGCATTAATGATATCCGCCGCTGCAATAAACCGAGAAGGGAAATCGTTAGGGTTCTCCACCGAAACGCTAAATGCAGTTGCCGGTTGGTCCCACTTCAGCGATTGCCCAGTTACTGAGAAAGTAGGAGAGAAGTTTGCGAGTTCTACTTGAATCTGATCGTCAACTAAACTGACTGCTCGGATAGAGTATTCGTTATCGTCTTCAAAGAAAGAGGCAGTGGTGCGGAACTGATCCTGATCGCCGCTTGTCGTCCACTCAAAATAAGGGTGCTGACTGCTGACTTCGTTAACCAACTCCGGAAGAGAGCGAACTTTAAACTTGCCAATTGATTCGTCAAAAATTAAGATGCCGTCATCGATGACTTCACCATGTTTAATTGACTTATATTCTACGTCTCTATTATCGAGGAGTTGGTATGAACCGCCCCCAGAAGTAGCGCCGACAGTTCCATCGGAAAGCATCTTGAGTCTTTGTTGTAGGCGCTTGTTCGCGTCATTCTCAAAGTCAGCGATCTTCTTAGTAAACTGTCCGACCAGTTCTTCGAAGCGAGGTTCGTAATCTGGTACCTCTCCTGTGTCGCCCTTTTCGCCTTTCTCGCCTTTTGGACCGATTGGACCAGTTGGACCAAGTTCACCGCGATCACCCTTTGGACCGATCGGACCGATTGGACCAAGTAAACCTGTTTCGCCTCGGTCGCCCTTTGGTCCTTGTACACCAGGATATCCGCGTTCGCCTTGCTCGCCTATTGGACCAGGAATACCCTGCGGACCAATCTCACCTTGGAGACCTTGGATACCCTGTATCCCTTGAATACCCCGAGGACCGATCTGACCAACTTCACCTTTAGGACCACGTACACCAACGTCGCCCTGTAGACCCATTGGTCCGACGTCACCGCGATTGCCCTTTACACCCTTATCACCTTGGGTGCCTCGTTCGCCGCGATCTCCTTTAAGACCTCGGTCGCCCTTGATACCTTTATCACCGCGAAGACCCTTTTCTCCGCGTGCACCCTGTGGTCCACGTGGACCAACCAGTCCTTTCGTGAATTTAGCATCAATCTCTTCTTGTAGTCGTTTTTCTTGCTTTTTTAATTCTTCAGTTGTATAAGCAATGTTAAAAGCATAAACGACCTCGGGGTCTAGCTTCTCCATGGACTCTTATCGCTCTTCGTCGTCTACCAATTTATTCATATACCGATTCATCGTCTCCATCAATTCTTCTTGTTGAGTCGGTATGTAACGATTGTCTTCTAGGTCAATCTCTTCTTCATAACAGTCTTGAGCGGTGTCCGAGTTCCCATCTTTATATAAAAAATGCTCTTCTTGTTGTTTTGGTTGTTGCGGTTTTGGTTCCGGTTTTGGTTCCTGTTTTGGTTCTGGTTTCTCTTCCGGATCCTCCCCGTCTCTAGGTTCTTCCCCAGCAATCTCCTTTTCCATATCTTTGATATCGTCATCAGAGAGTCGTAGCACTGAACGCTGAACCCATTCTTTCGAGAAGTAGTCGCCAACATACTGCGAAACTTGATCAAGCAACGCCATACGCTCACGAAGAACTTCTGATTCTTTCAACTCTGTAAAGTGATTATCCTTCACATAGTTGATATAGATGTCGTCTTTCCATCCGTCCCAGTCTTGCTCGGTAATAATACCCTTGAGCAATAACTGCTTGCGGAGAATCCCTAGGAATACCCAAGAGAAACGACGACGGAGTCGGTCAATAAACTTCTGAAACTTAACCTCGTCCCTAGAAATTTCTGAAGACCGACCTAGTGAAAACTGCGCTTCCTGCTCTAGGCGATTGACCGGAACGTTGAGCGAACGATACAATCTCTTTTGGAAGTAGATGATATCGTCAATCTGACCAAGGTTCTCGCCGCCAGGAAGTGTGGTGATTTCAGTACCACGACCGTTCTCACGGCGAGGCAACCAGAAATCTTCAAGCATTGACATATGCTTGCGGTCATCTTTGATCTGACCTGTGTTAGCATCGTACACCAGTTTGTTACGGTACTTTGCCTGAATATCTTTCATGTACTGATCTGCTTTACCGCGTGGCAAGTTACCCACGTCGATATAGAAGATACGTCGCTCGGGCGCACGCGCGAGGCGGTAGATTACCAGAGAATCTTCCATCATGCGTAACTGGTTGATTGGTTTGAGCGCTTTGTGAAGGTGGGAAAGTACCTTCTTCCTTGACTCATCCAATACACCAGACGTTACATAACTGATCGCGTCAGTCGAGATACGAACTGCCGATGAAGTTGCAGGTGACGCAGTTGCTTTCGACGTTCCTGGTTTTTCTTCGTACACATAGTATTCTTCGATCTTATCGATAATCTTGACGTTTGTCTTCGGGTCCTTCTTATACTTGACTTCCTTTACTTTACGAATTTTCGCTGCATCAATATTACGAATCTCTTGAATACCTGCTTTTATATTACTTTCATTTACAAGCAGGTGATGTACGGTACGACCATCGACGTACCATCCGCGGAATATATCGTGCGATAATTCGTTAAAGTCTAGCATTCCGACAACGCCATCAAACTCTTCTCGAATTTGATCTTTAATTTTGTCAGGCGCTTCTACATCATCGAGCGACAACTCTACTGAAGACTGCAACTCAGAAGCAGAGATTGCTTCATTAACAACCTCTTCGATTGCCATATCAACTTCAGGGTGTTGTGCGACACCGCGATAGCGCATAATCAACTGGTGATTATCTTTCGCCTGATCGCCTTCGATATTAATGTATTGACCATAGTAACCCGCTCCGCTAGTTACATAACCAGCACCATTGGGGTCAGTAGGTGGGACTGGAGAAGGTAGTTCTTTCTTCTCTCCGGTTTTACCTTGTGCTCTTCGAACTTCAAATCCAAAGAGTTTGAATATATTGTTCTGTTCGTCTGCCATTATTCTTTCCCAAAAATATAGTTCCTAAACGGAAACGCCAGACGGACTACATCTTCGGTAGAATCTGAGCGTTCTAAAATAATTTTATAACACAATTACGTAATTTCTTTTCACACTTTTCACTTGCCGCTCAGGCAACCCATTCAATATATTCAGTAAAAATGGTGGGGGGTTTCGCCCCCACCTCATTTAGTTTTAACTTGTAGTATTGCTTTCCCAATACTGGTATGAGAATGAAACAGTAAACTGCTCAATCTCACCACGCGTGTCATAACTTAACTCGATTGGACTGAGTACTGTCGGAAACGCTCCACGTATATTTATACGCTTAATAACCGACTCGTCACGATCTAACTGTTCAACGATCAAATCTGACTGATAGTCAACTGGGTTGACCAGACCAGTGTTTGCCGCATGACCATTAATACCGTTCATCCAACGCTCCATCGGATCACGTATACCAAAGTCAGTATCGTTGATGATTGTTACTGTCCAATCTTCAAACGTTCGCTCCGAAGCAACTTTTAATTCGCGACCGCGAAAGTTTACTGGGAACGAACCAACACTTGACTGTGGTAACTGTGCCGCTTTACAAAGGAACGACGTAAGTTCTACATCACCGCCAGCATATGCAGGGTAGTTCAGTGTAACCTTGAATAGATTAGCACGAGCACCGCCGCCACGGAGTTTTGACTTAAAGTCATCTACACCTAAAATTGCCATTTCTATTCTCCTTATACAATTCCAACAACTTCTTCGAAGTCTACGCCAGTTCTAACTGCTACAAAGTTCAATGTAACATAGTTGATAGAACGCGCAGGTTTCACGAAGATAGATGCGACGAATGAATTGTTGTCGATAACATCAGGCGTGTTGTTTGTTTCGTCACAAACCACACGGAAGTCCGTGATACCACGACGACCCTTGATCTCACGCAGGAATGGTTCTACAATGTTAACAAACTCAGCACGAGTAAACTCGTCGTTAAATTCGAACATAACACCTTGCGCTGCTTGCTTGATAGCACGCTCCATCACTAGGAACAAACGACGAACGTTGATTCGGTCGAATGCTGATGGGCGACCCAACTTAGTCTTATCTCCATAGAGCAGGATACCCTGACCAGGAAGGTTGACGATTGGGTTAACAGATGCTTTGTACAGTACATCGCGTTGAGACTTAGTTGCGCTGTATGCCAATGAAGTCACACCGAGGTATTGTCCACGACGTGAACCTGCTGGTGAGAACCATGGCGCAGAAGTAAAGTCGGTCGATGCCATCAAACCTGCAGTTGAAGATGCTGCTGGAATAAAGACGTACTCATCATTGTACTTGTCATAAACTTTCAAGAAGTTATTATCGAGTACAAGATATGACGATGCTACCTGTGCGTCTGAGAATGCTTTTACCGAGGCGACAACTGTCGTTGGATTATTAACACCAACAACCGCAGAACGGTGAGGTGAAGAAACAACAACACAATCTTTACGGTCTGTAGCAGTTGCCACAAGGTCAGTAATGATTGCTGTTTGATCTTCTTGATTTGCCATTTGAGGCGCGATCAAGAAATCTACCTGAATCGCATCAGCATCTTCGTATTGATCGAATGCTGTAATGTAATCGCCTTTACTGACTAATACCCCAGAATCACGACCGCCGCGAGTGAGCGAGAAGTCAAGAACGTTATCTGTACCAGAAGCACTGTCCCATGCTGAAGCAGAAGTCATCATTGCTGAGTCCAAATCTGCTGCCCATACATATGACGAACGATCGTTCAATACGTCAAGAATGTAGTTGGAAGTACCATCGACAGTCTTAGCATCTGTTGCCAATGAAACGAATGGGAATGTTTCTAGAACAGTACCCTTCGAACCAGTGAGAACGCCATCTTCGTCGACAACTACAACGTGCGCTTCATCGTATGCATCAGCACTGTCAGCAGACAGAGCAGCAACGTAAGATGAAGTTCTTGGAGCAGCGTCGAACGCGCCAGAGTATGCCCAGTTTCCGAATGCTGAATCAGCAGCAATTGCTGGAATATAACCAGGAGCACCTGCCGAATCACCTACTGCATCCTCAGCAGCAGTTGCTGGACAAATAGAAACTGCTAGAGAGTTACCGACTGAACCAGGATACTTTGCAATGATCTGGTTGTCGGTGAAATCACCGCCATCAAACGTATCGCGGTTCTTGATCTGAATGTCGATCACTTCTGCCGCCGAGTCTTGTGTAGTTGCAAAGGTTGCTGCCGCACTGTAGTCAGAATCTGCTACTGCGCGAGTTACAAAGGTGTTTGTAGAATATTTGAGGAAGTATGCCGCAGACAAAAAGTCCGTGGAAGACGCTCCTCCTGAGAGAGAGGGTGCACCAAAATTCGCTGCCAATTCCGCTTCGTTACCGACAAGGATTGGTTGCTCCGCTGGTCCCCAATTAAAATCTCCGACTAACGCGCCAGTTGATGATGTGACCGCCGGAACAACACCCGACAGATCAATCTCTTTGACGACGATATTAGGAGACTCAGACAATTTGAGTGCCATAATCGTGTCCTTTTTTCGTTAAGTTATGATAAGAATTCATAATACGGTATATTTCTTTCAATCATTGATTATTTATACCTAACGACTTTTAGAGATCATACGGGTCGAACAGTTGCCACGGTTCGTATTTCATCCTTTCTTGGTCTTCAATTTGCTGAATGGCGTCGCTTCCGTCGTCGATAAAACCGAACGGAACGATGTCGTCTTCGATCTGTTTCATCTGCTGCTCGAACATCATTTGCTTCAGGTTGATGTCTGTCATATCAGAGAACATCTGGGTTGTGATAAAGTAACCCAGCATCACGAGGTTCATCATGAGATCGTCGTGGTTTCCTTCGCTCGCCTCGTATGACACTCCCTTAGATACAAAGGTAGAAACCTCCATGATCGTATCTTCGTCGATGATATCAAGTTTCTTTTCTTCTAACAGATCTTTAATACCCGAGCAACCGAGGCGCTTGACCCTTCTTGTCATCTCAATACCAATGGCGTTCGCTTTTACGGCAGACTCTACGTGCACGTTCTCGTACTCCAGATCGTAATACAGACCGTTACAGACGACTGCCCCCTGATCGTTTGACTCAATTACGACATATGCATTGTTGTACGCTTTTGCGATTTTATATATAATATCAGGGAAGAGTATTGGAGAAATAGTGTTGT
>Ga0187219_1000202_pt1 | contig 27375 bp, 39 predicted proteins | sample 13SPOviralmetaG_FD_130162 | JGI IMG/M metagenome (GOLD analysis project Ga0187219, IMG submission 130162) | Marine viral communities from the oligotrophic San Pedro Time Series (SPOT) site, San Pedro Channel, CA, USA - 13 SPOT_SRF_2010-07-21... | ecosystem: Environmental > Aquatic > Marine >... | reverse complement strand
GTTGTAACTGCGGTATCAATTTCTCTTTTGATTTTAACTGCATTTTCTCCATTATCTAAACTGTTCAATCCAGCTTTAATAATTTCTCTAGCTAATAATGTAGAAGTGGTAGTACCATCTCCAGCTTTATTTGCTGTATTAATAGCGGCTTGTTTAAGTAATTGAACACCTAATTCTTGTGTAGGTTCTTTTAGAGCAATTGATTTAGCTACAGTAACACCATCTTTAGTACTTTGAGGAACACCTTGGTTATTAGAAATAACTACATTTCTACCATTTGGTCCTAAAGTTGCTACAACAGCATCTGCAAGTTTATCTATACCTTTTACTAGTTCCTTCCTAGCTACGGTACCAAATTCTATATGTTTATTCATTTTTAATTTTAATTTTAGTCTTTAATAACTTTTGCTAGAACCTGATTTTCAGGACCCACATAATACTCTTCACCATCAAAGGGAAGTTTGGTAAAACCTTGAGTTGGTAAAACAACTAAATCACCTACTTTTAACTGCATTGGGATATAATCACCTGTAATAGTGTACCTTCCAGTTCCTATTGCGATAACTTCACCAAATTCATTTTTTTCTTTACCCATATCAGGTACAATAATATTACCATATAGGGTTTCTTCATTTTCTACTGGTTTGACAATAATTGCGTCAAATAGTGCTTCAAGTTTATTCATTGTGATAAAAAATTTATAAGATTCGATTCAATTTTACTGTATTCAGCTATAAAATCCTTTACGGAATTATAGTGTTTCTTTGTATGCAACTTTTCTTCAGCTACAAATTGTAATGCTGATTTCATATTAGGAAAAAACTTTAATGCTTTTTCATATTCTTTACTTTTACCTTTCGCTCTAAAGTGATCAGCATTAGTTTGTACTTTAATGTTTACAATATAATTGTAATCATCCCTAGTGATGAAATAGGGTTCTAATGCTTCATCTTCTACTACTGTATGTGATTTTACTCTTGACATATTATAACATTTTTATTTATACCGTAAATATACGAAAGATATTTGTGAAAGCCAAGCGAAGGCGCGCTTATTGTAAAAAAATGTTACTTAATTTTAATAGACTTAGATTTAGCTTCTTCAGCTAAAGGTATAAAAATCTCTAATAATCCATTTTCTAAAACTGCATCTGTTTTTGATAAATTAAACTTAGGTGCAATTTTATATCTTAAATCAAAAGATTTTTTAGATAAACCTTGGTGAATAGTTCCTTCATGGAATTCATCATCCTCTGGTTTTTTATAACTAATTTTCAAAGTATCTCCTTCAATGTCAAGGATTACATCACTTTTAGTTAGCCCAGTACAGGCAACTTCAAAATGAAGTCCTTTGTCATCAAAGAATATATTAAGAGGGTGTGGTTGTTTAGTATTTGCTGCTGGTTGAAATGTACTATCAGCATGAAAGTGGTTCCTAAATAGGATATCGAATGGAGACAAATGTCTCTCTAATAATTGTAATGTACTCATATCATTTAAATTTGTGAGTGCCTTAGCTACTCGGTTAATAATTAATTTATAATAAAACTCAGCGCGCCTTGACTGTGCTTTTGTTTATTATGGTAATACATATATGAAAACCATTTTAAAATCTACTCTGCATCAAAGAAAAATATATGAAATAGTCTACTTGTGTTAATGTCCCACCCACAATATTCACTTGCTGCATGAATCATTTGAGCATCCCAAATAACTAATCTATTGAAAACATTACCTACACTATCTACTAGTTCATAGGGTGTTCTATCAACAAAAGTTTTTTGATTAAATGCTAGAAGCAGATCTGGGTGGCTACCATGCCTAATTGAATTTGCACTACCTAATTCACCGGCATCATATCCTTTTACAGCAAAAAATGATGTTCCCGAATAATAAGGTGCGTTAGGATTCAAGTAAACAACAGCGGCATATGATTGACTGTCACAGTGATATACTAACTTAGTTCCTGCGTTATTTGATTGGAATCTACCGTTCATTTCGTGATCTTCCCACTTGGTTATACGCTTACCTAGGATTGCTTCAAATCTTTCCTTAGTTCCATCAAAAAACCATTGTTTTCTAGTACGCATACCTAAATACCCTTCATCATCAAAATAATGGTGCTGTAATGCAAAATTTCTTACTTCTAGTGGGTTATCATAAAAATCATCTACTACAAATAATCTTTTACTAGCATTATCATTTAATTTTATTCTATTTGTTTGAATCACACCCCATTGTGAATCTGGGCGGCTATCAGTTTCTTTAATTTCCATATTGTTTTGGTTATTCGTTCCTTAAAATATAATAAGTGCTTTCAATGTCTTCGTTACTAAATACTAACTTCAATAATCCTTTTTCAGATATTTTTAAAGCAGCTACTTCAGCATCTTTATTTACATTAAATATATCTTTTATCATTTCAGCATCAAAAGGTATTGATAAATCATTCTTTGCAATGTTGCCTTGTAGTTTATATGTAATTTTATTAGCATAACCTGACATATCACCAAATACAAATTCACATATAGGATTACCATCATCTAATCTTGTAGTGATTAACATATTAGGAGATTCTGATAGTGCACTTTTAGCTTTAATAATCCTAGTAACATCTTCTTTTTCTAAATCTATTTCTACCTCATATGAAGGGGGATCATTTACCCATTTAGTTTTACGAATAGTTAATGGATCTGCTAAAGTATAAGTTAAATCAAAATTAGCATCTGCTATGTTTAATATATTATGTAATTCTTTCTGTCCTTGTAGGGTTAATATTAAATCTCCATTTGTAATAGCTAATAGTTTAGTTAGTTTATCAGTATCAAAAATACCTAACTCACAATCTTGTAATGGAAAGTTATTTAAAGTAACCTTACATGCTCTACCTGCTTCACCTGCAAATACAGTTAATATATTATCTTTAACTCTCCATTTTACCATATTATGGCGTCCTGCTAGGAAATATTTCTGTATAGTGGCTTGTAGTAAGTTTTTATTTATCATATTTTTTTATTTATACATCAAAGAAATCAAATGCATCTTTATGAGGATTTAAATTAAGAGTTGCGCCAATATCGCTCATAAAACCTTCAAGTTTGTTTAGTAATATACTGTCAAATATTTTTTGTCTATCAACATATTTTTCCATAAACTCCATTATTTTAGGAGGAATATCATATTCAACAAAAGCTAAGGCTTCAATTTTATAAGGATTGTTTTGCATATAAACCCACTTACATTTATCTGCCATAGTAATGTAATTATGCTCCTTATCTAATTTCCAAAATCTTAATAAATCATTATATTTTAATGCTGCTCTTACAGGTGCAGGTGCACCCTTTACTGTTTCGGTAAACATCTCACCAGCTCTAGCCTTTCTACCAGTGTACTTTTCTAATTTAGTTACTCTAGTTGGATTACCGAGTTTAGTAATAGGAATTTTATCAGATAATATTTCTGCTTTAAATTCTTTTATTTGAATCAATATATTATCAACAGTTTCACCTTTTAGAGTTTGTTTTAAAATACTATTAAAAAAGTCTCCTAATATAGGGGGAAAATTAGCTTTCATAAACTCTAGACCTTTAATATCTAGTTCATTTACCTTAATACCCTCTTTTTTAGTAATCCATTGAGCATATCTTCTTGTAGCCCTAAAATAAGCAGATCTAATTACTGCTTCAGTTTTCATATCTAATCTATGTTCAGAAACATTAAAACAATCCTTAGCTAAAACATCATAATATTTAGTAATAATACCTTGATATTTAAGTGCAACCTCTGATAAAATATTATCTTTTTCCTCATCATCCTTATCTTCAAAATCTGGGTGTTCGTATAATAATAAGGGTTCAGCTGTAATGTATACAGAATCTGTATCCATATAAGCACAATAGTTAGTATCTTCTGTATCACAAATCCACCAAGGAGTATCTGCTAAATGTTTCATATTTATAATTTAATTTCTCCTCTAATAACTTTATTCATGTGTCTATTGGCACACAAAGCACTCTCTTGGATAATTCTGTGTCCACTCAATGTAATGGCTTCACTTAAGATAGACAAATTCATACCATATCTAAATGAAGGTAAAGCTGTAGCACCATATAAACTATTAAGTAAAATCTTCATTGTATACTGCATTAAATGATTATATTCACCTTTTTCTTTATCACCTGCTGTATAAGCGTCTTTCATACGATTTTTATATACAACTCTTTCCTCAAACCATTTTTGAAGTATAGTAGATAATACTGATTCTTTATCAGTTCTAAACATAGAACCATTAGCTGATATGGCTAGTTTTTTGGTTTCAATAATATTAACTATTTTGCTAGCTTTTTGATAACTACGTTTATTAGATGTATAATCTTCAATATATAGTTTTTTATCAGGATCCATTTCTTTTAAATCATTTAATCCTAATCTATTGTTTCTATCATCCTCATCTATAATCCTAGCTACAAGTGTTTCTTTACCTATGTTAATAGTCATTATAATAGAGGGATATAGTGAAGTTAAATCCTCATCAAACATATACTTGTATAAACCTGCTTTAGGACAAAATAAATAACCACCAGCATATCCTTCTTTTTTTTCTTGTTTAAATGTTTTAGCTGGGGGTATAATACTTTTAGATAATAAATAAGCTGAAATAGCACCATCTTGTGTTATACTATTCATATAAACTTCCTCATAATTATGTTTCCCTTTATGTGCTAGATTTTTAGTTAAAGCTATATATTGGAGTTTTTCATCTAATAACTTTAATATTTCAACATCACGGAAGTTATATTCAATAAACTTATGTATATCTTGTTCAAATAAATCATCTAGAGTACCATCATACTCTATTTTATTTAATCCAGTATATTTTTCACCTATAGCATCTAGTTTCCAACTAGGTTCATCTTTCCAACTATATTTTCTATGTAAACGCATATAATCTAAAGATTCAACACCTATTATTTTTACAAACTGATCTTTTCTAAAGAAATATTTAGTGTATGCTTTTGATTGTACTTGACCTACTGGTGATAACTGATCTGCCCAATCTTTTCCTATTACGTTACACATTCTATGATATAGGTAAGGGACATCAAAATAGTCACTATTATAACCTATTAATATATCAGGATCAATATCCCTTACAATCTCTACAAACTTTTTTAGTAAAATCTTTTCTGTACTACAAGCTATTACCTTTTTATTTTCAAGTTCAATATCTTTAAGTTGATTCTTTCTATCTAAAATAATAATAGCCCACTCATCTGCCTTTTTATCCCACCAAGCAATAGAGGTAATAGGCATAGGTGCTCTTTGAATATACTCCTCAGTTAAGGCACCTCCTATTTCACACTCAATATCAAAAAATAACTCTCTGTGACCAGTAGAAGGAACATCATTAATGCCATAACGTTCTACTAAAAACTTTTGTTCAATAGGCATATCATGAAAATGAAGATTGGGGGTATTTTGATTACTATAATTAGGATTTTTAGAAAATTTCCAATTTCCAGCATTTATAGGTTTAAGGGGTTCTCCGTTTAATCCTACAGCAAAAGCATTCTCAGGATCACATTCTTGATAAACAACATTTTCATAATCAATGACTTGCAGTTCACTATCTTCTTCCCACAAAAATATTTTGTATTTATTGTTGGGTAATTTTTTACCAACGTATGCTTTTTTGTACATTTATATAACTTTTATTTCCATCAATATACACATAATATATTGAATATCCAAAACCTTTGTGTATTATTTTCTTTCTTCTTTAGTAAGAAACTCAACTTGTACTTTTAGACTTGCTACTTGAGAAGTTAGTTTTAAAATCATAGATCTCATTTCATCTTTTTCCTCTGAGGATTGAGCTAAAAGAGATTCTAGTTTAGATATCCTATCCTTATAGTCATGTTTAAAAAAATCTTGATCTTTTTCTTTACGAGATTGTCTTTTTTCATAAAATCTCCAAGCACTAGTGCCCCCTAATACAGTAATAGCAGTGACTACTACTGAGTACACATTTGAATCCAACTCCATTTATTATTATTATTTATTGTATACTAATAAGTATTAAATAATAGTACTAGGATTAGTATTTGGAAAACATTTTTCAATCTCTTCCTTAGTAAAAAATTGTGATAAATCAGGTCTAAAATATTTAATGTTTTTCATTACTTTTCTATCATAGGATCTATACACAATATATTTATTCCCTACTTTTTCATAGTGACATTCTTTATTTTGCTCTTTAGATCTGAGTACTACTGTATTAATAGCATCTTCTTCAGTGTCACATGCTTTTGACATATTACTAGCTTGTACCTCAGCATAAGCATCTAATATTTTGTCTTTAAGACCATGCAACATAGTACCATTTCCTAAAGAAACATAAGCGATATCACATAGTGCATCAAGGACCTCTACTATATCTCCTTTTTCACAAGCTTCTTTATATTCCTCAAGTTCCTCAATAATAAAGTTATATACAAATCTCCAATCACTTATTTCTGGGATGTTTGGGGTATAATTATTTTTTTTACCCATTACTTTATTAAATGTTTCCACTTCAGAAACAAATGGAACATGATTATTATCCCAATATGGGAGATCATCTTTAGGAAATAGTTCTAGTTGCTTACCCATCTTAAAATACCTTTATAATGTTTGATTCAGATAATCTAATAATTTTAAAATCAGTTTCTCCTTGTGTTTCTAGAAACTTGTAAGTTTTAGCTTCTGCTTCTGTTCCTGTTTGGGCATCTACCAAATATGACTCTTTAATTTTTTGCACTCGTCCTTTTTCATTTATTCTTTCAAACTGTGCTACTACTTGCCAATAATTCATAATTTATTTTTTTGTTATGGTATCAATATACATTAAATTTTTTGCTTCTCCAAGCATTTTATGCCCTGCTGTAATCATCTTCAATTCTTACTATGTCATCTTCTCCAAAATAAGTGCCAGTTTGAACTTCTATAAAAGAAACTGGTTCTTCAGTTTCATTCCAAGCCCTATGTTTAGTACCTAAAGGAATAGTAATAGATTCTCCAGGAGATCTAAATAATTTTTCATCATCTAGTATAATAGTTAAATTGCCTGATGTTACTGTCCAATTTTCTTCCCTTCTATCATGATATTGGTAAGATAATTTTTGTCCTGGGTCTATAGTTATTTCTTTTACTTTACAGTAAGGGGTATGTAATAAAATATCAAAACATCCCCAAGGTCTTTCTTCAAAATCAAACATATCTATTTTTTTAAATAATCTGCAATAGGTTCAGCATCTTCATGTTCCCAAGGATAAACAAGAAAATCATCACCCTTATATTCTACTGAATATAAATTAGGTTTAAATACTGAAGTATGAGGTTTATAGTGTAATACAGCGGTATAAATCCCAGGTGTATTAGTTAATGTTACCCCACTATCTGCAATATCATCTACTACTAAAGTATGTGGCTCAGGCAAAGTAACTAAAGGTAAATCTAAACGATGTGAAACCATAACCGCAGGTATTAAACCTCCTCTTGGTAAACCCATTACTGAATCTATTGAAGGAATTTGTGTAATAATTTTTTCACATAAAATATCCACTAATCTATCTATTTCCTCCCACTCAAGGGGTATTTTATTCCTTTTAGCTATCATATGTTGTGTCCTCCATTATTTATTTTAAGTGAATCAAAAAATTCTTTACGAGCATTATTTGAATCATCTCTAAAAGCAAGTGATGCTTTAGTAGTAACCATTGCTGCCCCTTGATGCTTAACTCCTCTACAGCTAACACAATTATGTGTTCCAACTATAGAAACAATAACACCTTTATTTCCCTCTGTAATCTTATCTACAGCATTGTGAATAGCTGAAGTTAGTTGTTCTTGAATAGCTCCTCTTCTACCAAATAGTTCTACTATTCTATTTAGTTTAGATAAACCAATAACTTGCCCTTCTTCTCCTGCTATATAACCAATATGAACTACACCTCCAATTGTTTGGTGATGATGTGAACACATTGAAGTAAGCGGTATATTACGCTCAATTACAATTCCATCATACCCATCCGAGGGAAATGAGGTAATGGGTGACATCGCGGTATATCGACCAGACCATAAATCATTTACATATGCCTTAGCAACACGTCTTGGAGTTTCCATTGAGTTTGGATCATTTCTCCAATCACACTTAAGTGCATCTAAAAATTTACCATAGGCCTTTTCAGCTTCACCTATCATTTTTAGTTTTTGTTTATCATTAAATGGGAAGCCTACTGCCACCCCATTAGCAAATCCCTCTTGTACTACTTCTAACTCTTCGTGAATTTGTCTTCGTTTATTCTCCATTTTCTATATAGATTCTTAGTTTTTCAATTAATTCTAATACTTCATCTTGTTCCATAGTGACAGCACAACATACTTCTACATTATCTTCTATTTCCAACAATATACGTAATGCTTCTTCCTTATCCAACTGATTTTGTATTTATTTATATTTAACTATGGTAAGTTGAATTACTTTCCCATTCTTCTTCTTCCTCTTCCTCTTTATTATTTTTAAAGTCATACCATTGAGGATTAGGTAGTGCTGAATAGTGGTCCCATAATTCTTTTTCTACTATTTCTTCAAACTTATTTTCTTTATCCATAACTATATTATTTTAATTATACTTCTCTTTGATCTTCGAAGGCAATAATATGTGGCCTCCAAGTCATTCTATAACCATTATCTCTAACCCAATCAAATACTAAAGGATATGATTTGAATAAGGATTCTCTTGTATCACCTGCTGGCATAAACCATACTTTGTTAGAAGATACTTCTAGAGTTTCAATACACTCCATTATTTCCTCTAATGCTGAAAAATCTTTACCATCCCATACTGGTTTAATATGAAAATCATCATGATATGCTATAGATTTTTTCATATTTTCATAATTAAGTCTAAACTTATTATGTTGCTTAATCATCTTTTCATTAGTTATTCCCCCTTGAGGTGTAGCCACTCCAAGAACGGGAACACTGTTGCTAAATTTAGGAGAAATAGACAATAAATTAATAGGATAATCAGTCTCGAGGTAATGAGACCCCTCAGTTTCGATTGTAATAAATAAATCTTTTTCATTTGCTAGATGTGTTAACTCATTAACTAAAGCTCCATGCATTGTAGGTGAACCTCCAGTTAACATCATTTCTTTAATATGAGGATTGTTCTCATACATTTTGATAATGTCGTTAAAACTGTATTTACCTTTTTCTGGGTGTATACTCGTATACCAGCTGTCGCACCAGCCTCCTTCACCAAAATAACATCTATGAGTACATCCAGTAGTTCTGATGACTACTGTTGGGTATCCTGCTCTTGAACCTTCTGATTGAACAGCAGTATAAACTTCTACTATTGGGAGGGTTTTATCGTAATCCTCAATACGTTTCAATTGTTTTTCCATAATTTTTTAAAGTGGTTTTTTAATCACTGTTATTAATCTATTCTCCAGGTAAATAAGCTGCTGCGTTTTTACCATGTTCCATAAATTCTACTTTTATTACTTTTACTCTATTTTCAGTTTCCTCTACTATAAAGGGATTTACTTTATCATAAATGAATTCAGCAAATTTCTCAGCACCAGTAGCGGGTACAGTTCTTACTTGTGCTACTCCTGCTGTATCCATTTGTTTAAATGCCTCTAATTCTGGGTCATCTTCTGCTACAACTATTGTATGATCAAACATATGAGTAAACCAATCTTTTGGAGACATACCATCAATCTTACCTTTAGCTCTCTTCATTCCTCCAAAATCCCATACCCAATTTCTATGATCCAAACCTCCTTCAAACCAAATTTTAAAAGAAATTCCATACCCATGTAAAAATCTACAGTGAGTATCTGTGGCTTTCCATTGACGAAAACAAGTACTGAATCCATCAAATACTTTACTTGATACAAATCTACCCATTATTATAAAAATTTAATATTTCTTGTTCACTTCTATTACCTGTTAATCTATTTAAGATATTACCATTACCATCTACTAAAAGTAAAGTTGGTACACTTCTTACTGCGTATTTAGCTGAATATTCAGTATCAGTATCTACATCTATTCTTTGAACATTCATACCTTTGCTTATAAGTCCAGACATTGTTGGGCTTAGCTGCTTGCAGGGTTGGCACCATGCTGCGGTGAAATAGTATATTTTTTTCATATTAATTTGATTTTTGATTACTATAAATATTACCAAACTCATCTGTTTTAATAAGTTCAGTTCCAGGTTGTCTTAATAATATTGATGTATTTTCTCTTTTAAGGGGTTTAGCTTCATCCCAATTGTCTGAATACAAATATTCCCTGTATGATAATCCAGTGAATGCTTTTCCCTCTTTATTTGCCACAATATACCAATCATAAATCTTTTTATCTCTCATTATACTAACTCTTCTATTATACCAACCATTTCGCTCAATATAAGTAAAATAATTGCGGTATCCAAGCTAAACCACAGAAATCCATAACCTAAGATTCTAATTCCTGATTTTACAAATGAAATAATTTGATGCTTTCTAGCATCAGGTAGTTTTTGTTTTTCTTTTTTCATAACTTTTATATTTAGTTGACCCACTAGGGCTCGAACCTAGACTCTTCTGAACCAAAATCAGACGTGTTGCCAGTTACACCATGGGTCAATACCTTATTTTAAGTTTTTAATAATACCTATTTTTAAATAAGGTTGACATAATTTTGGTGAGCAAGAGCCCATTAAAATTGCTATTATAATTAATGTTAATAATTTTTTCATAGTTTTTTTAATTAATCTTCACTTATTGTTGCTGCTGTTTGATTTTCAGATAGTACTTTCATCACTGAAGATTTTGCTACTTCCCAATCAACAGGTCCTGTTTCATCCTCATACTGAACTGGATCTTTTCTACCTAAATCGATAAATGCTTCAATACGTTCAACACTACTAGCTGATTTGTAATCACTATTTCCACTAGGATAAGGTTTATAAGAAGTATTAGTACGCTTATATACCTCATCAAAATCAAGTAGTAACTCACCACACAATCCTAATCCATCCTTTAAAATACCTAGTTTATCTGTTTTAAGATAAGGTGTAAAATAACCTACTCTTTCAGCATCCCAATTACCCATTCTAAAAGCTGCATCATCAGCATCTCTAAATTCTTGTCTGCAATCAGGATAAATAGCATGATCACCAGCATGGATTCCTAAGGCTATATCACAATCCTTTTCTGTTCTATTTGCAACAGATAAAGCAACTGCTTGAGTAATAGAAGCAAACATTTTATTCCTATTAGGAACAACTGTTTCTTTCATATTCTCATTTTCATAGTGTCCCTCAGGAACATCTTTTCCACCTGTAACTAAAGCTGAGTTAAGTAAATCTGTTAAACCATCTAGTCTTATTTGACGGTAATTTACTATAATTCCCTTATCTGATAAATAATTAACTAAAGATTGAGCTCTATCCAACTCAACTCTATGTTTTTGACCATAATCAAAAGAAATTCCTGTTACGAATTTATATTCTGTTAATGCTCTTAATAATAATGTGGAAGAATCCATTCCACCACTTAACGATACTACACAATTGTTTTTAGACATTTTTATAAAATTTAAAGTATCCCAGTATGTTCTTTCGGATAGGGACTAAATCCGTTTATTGTTCTAAATGTTTTAATATTATGTTCTAATAACTCCAAGTTAATATTATCTATTGTAACATCAAAATGATCGTTCATATTTGCTTTAGGTTTTTCCTCTAAACCAAAATCATCATATTTAATTCCCTCTAAGGCAGCCATTACTGGGTTAGAAGTATCAATTGATTCAATAAAATTAAATCCTTTGTAATATTTAAATTCTTGAGGAATAGCACAACCTAATAAATGTATTCTAGAATCATCTTTTATTATTTTTCTTTCATACATTTTATGTATTACCCCTGATCGACCCATAGCTTTACCTAAATCTTTATTTTCATGTTCGAAAATATCATTATAGTAATTTGCACCATAAGAAAAGGCTAATTTATTATACCCAAGACCCTCTAAGTTAAAATAACATTCAACAGCATTACCGTAAGAGTTAGCTTGAACTACTGCTACTAAAGTAGTACAACTAGGATAATTGTATTGTTTCCATTCTTTAGCTGATCTACAAGTTTGGTGCATGTCTTCCCAAACATCAGGTACTATAAATTCATCAGGTTCTAGCTGTTCTATCCAATAAAGTAAACGTTTTGAATCATAAGCATGACCTAGTTCATGGAGTGAGTTGTCCATGATTAAATAACGTCCCTTACGTTTAGCTTCAATAAAATATTGCTTATATTCATCATCCTCATCCAACAAATGAGGTAATACAAAGTCATAATTATTAAACTGTTCTGATAGTGTTAATAGTGCCCTAGGCACTTCATGATTAATCTTCATATTTCTTAGGCCGTCCACGTTTTGATTTTCTTTTTTGATGAGTATATTTGTTTTCTATAATATAATAAAGATCTTTCAGTTCTCCACTACATTCCAACATTTCTTCCTCTAATTGATCTCTATCTATATCAAAATATTTGAAAAAGTGTTCATATAAGCTATACATACGTTCAAACTCCTCCTTTTCAAAATCTTCAGTCAAACGTTTTCTTCTAGCTCTTTGAACTGAGGTATTTTCTAGGAACATGCTCATATCATTTTTGCTAACGCTCCATATTTCATTGAGTTCATGTTCAACTAACCATACCTGCCACATATAGAATGTAGGTTCATCAAAATCACCATTTAATATTTTATCTATAAATGAGCATTTATTTGGAAGTGGAGTATGACCATTAGTGTACATACGCCACCATCTAAACTTATTGTAGTTTAGTTTTTGCAATTTTGATAGTTTTTTCTCTACTATCTTTTTTTCAAATAGCGGATCGTAATACATAACCTTATTGTATTTTGAATAGGAATGATGCAGGCCATGATCTATCTTCTTCACTTTCGTAATTGTCAAAACCTAATATTTTCATTTCAAACTTACTCTCTTTATTGAACTCAATAACTCTTTTTTCTAACCTTGTCATTGATTCTTCATCCCAATAACTTACATATTCAGTTTCAAAAACATAAGCATCAGTTGCTTCACCATAGGATAAAGCTCGTCCTTCATATCCATCCCAATCTATTTCTCTTTTGAGGACCTTAGATCGGAACAATTCTAATTCTTGTTTGTCTTCGATTAATTTCATAACTTTTTACCTTTATTTGTTTTTATATGCCGTAAATATACGAACAAAAAGTAGGGAAGCCAAGCTTCCCTATATTTACTTTTAATTTTTTATTGCCCAAACCAATTATAAAATGTAAAATTTGCCGAAGCATCAGGAAGGTCATTAGGGTCAAATTCTTCATCCAATTCTGAATCATCTGTATAAATTTGCCCATTATTAGGAAAAACTTGTATTAATTCATCACTACCATTATCAATATTATCCTCAATTTGATCTCGTAATGCTTCATTACCTATAATGTTTTCTACAAAATTATCAAAGAAAAATGTTTTTAATTTTTTAATTTTATCATCTTCACTAAGATTTGTAATATCTACAAGATTTTGACCATATTCATTATCTTTATCTGCATCAGAGTCAAAAGCAAAGAAAAATTTTCTTCCATTATTTTCATTAAGTTGGGTAGTAATTTCACCTTCTGTAAGGTATTTTTTTAAATCAAATTTATCCATTTTATTTTATTTTAAGCTTGTCCACTATCTGTTATAGTCCAGTTATTGGGAGCTCCTGTTAATACACCTCTTGCTGTTGCCGCAGCACCAGCTGAGTATTGAGAATCTCCACCACCAAATGTAATAGAAGATCTTACGATTTGAGCTGCCCAACCAATAAGAATAGCTGAATAATTTGCTGTTGAAACTGTAACAGCGGAAGCACCACCAGTAATTCCAAAAAATTCATTCATAAATGCTACTTGACTCACATCCCAAGAACTTAAATCTTGATCCATTGAAGTATCACTAAATAACTGATACATATCTGTACAATTTCCTGTATTCCAATTGTTTAATGGTCTATTAAATTGAGTGGCTAAAGTAAACATAGCATTCATAGTTGTAACGTTACCTACATCCCAACTATTTAGAGGTTGGTTAAAATTAGTAGCTCCATAAAATACATAACTCATATTGGCAACAGCACTTACATTCCAACTATTAATATTTTTATTAAATAATATAGCTTGAGCAAATATACTTCTCATTTGAGTTAAAGAAGTAGTAACCCAAGCATTTAGAGGGCTATTGAAAGAAGATGCTCCTGAGAACATAAAACGCATGTCTGTCACATTACTCACATCCCAACTACTAATGTCTTGATTGAAAGAAGAAGCATTATTAAACATTTGATACATAATAGTAACATTACTTACATCCCAATTACTAATATCATCATCAAAAGTAGCTTTATTTGAAAATAATCCGCTCATATCTGTTACAGCACTTACATTCCAAGTATTTATTGGTCCATAAGCTACTATAGCTGCTGCATTATCTGAAATCCATAAGTTAACAGCTGTTTGTAATCCTGCTAAATCATTAAAAACATAATTAACAACACCACCATCTGTTATAGTCCAGTTATCACCACTTACTATATTTGCCTTAGATGCAATAGCACTATCAGTAGAGTATGTAGAATTTCCACCACTAAAAGTAACACCATTTTGTAATGATTGACCCGCAAAAATTACTAAAAGAAATGTATAATTTTGTTGAGAAAGTGTAACAGCGGAAGCACCACCAGTTGTTCCTAAGAAATTAGTCATATCAGATACCTGAGGAATTGAAAATACTATAGGCTGATCATAAGAGGAAGCTGAAGAAAACATGCCACTCATATTAGTAACTGAAGAAGGAAACCAACTACCTAAAGCTTTATTAAAAGAGCTAGCACCGTTAAACATATTACTCATGTCCAATACATTACTCACATCCCAATTAAACATATCTTGATTATAAGATGTTGCATTAAGAAACATATTATTCATGTCTGTAACATTGGATGTAACCCAAGGATTAATATCTTGATTAAATGCTGTAGCTCCACTAAACATAGAAGCCATAGTGGTAACATTACTTACGTCCCAATTTAAAATAGAACTATTAAAAGTAGATTTATTTAAAAATAAACCACTCATGTTTGTAATTTTGCTAACATCCCAAGAATTTATTTGACCATATTGTATCCTGGCTTCAAATACATTAGAAATCCATAAATTTATTGCCTCATCTAATTGCGGTCTATTAGTAAAGACAAAACCTGAAGGATCACCTCCAGAATTGTGAGCACTGAATAGATTATGAAGGGCATTATCTTGGATAAATTCTTGAGAAGTTAAAAAGGTTTCATGGTAAAATCTTTCTTGAAGATATATTCTTTTTTGTTCAAGAATGGGTAAATTTCTAACATCATTTCTTTTTACAAAATCTTGCCAAGGAAGTGGCTTATAAGGATTAGGAAATACACTCATAAAATTTATTGTTATTTTGTTATAAATATATAAAAAATTTTTATTATTTTGCCCTTTTAGCTAAAGTAGAGAAAGTATTAGTATTATATAGTTTAACAAATTCTTTATTTGTAACTAATCCTTTGTAATCTCCTAATTTTACTGTGTCTAATCCTGCTTCAGCTACAATATTAATAAATTCATTAATATCTTTATTTTGTAATATTTCTTGAATTTCATCATTTTGAAGAAATATTTGGAATTCTTCTCCAACAAGTTCTACCTCAGTATCATCTTCAATTTTATATTTATTTGCTTTTTGAACTCCTTTTATTGCAGAACCCGTCGCATCTGAGGGTGGGAATCCAACTGTAACTTGCAAAATATAAATGCTAACTGATATTGTAACTAGAATAATAGATGTTATTATTGTTTTTTTCATAATTTAATAGGTTATGGTTTCATCATCATCATTATTATTTAACTTTTTATTTAGTGTTTTTATTTCTTCTTTTAGAGTATTTTTTCTTCCTTCACTAGAAACATAAGTACCTAGTTTTTCTATTTCTTGTTGTTTTTGAAAGATTTGGTTTTGAATAGATTCTTTATGTGTACTTTGGCTTGTTTGAACTATAACATTTTCTTCTTCATCTACTATATCCCACCCATCATCTTCTTCTATTTTTTCCTCTACTACTTCTTCTTCTATTTCTTCTTTAACTACTTCCTCTTCCTCTTCTATTTCTTTTTCTGCTTCTATTTCCTTTTCTATTTCATCAAAAAAATCTATAGCATCTTGTTCCGTATAAGCTGGTTTATCTTGTTCAGCATAAATAGGTTTATTTATTTTAGTATAATCTTTTTTTTCTTCTTCCATTTCACCGTATAGATTTTCTTTATATTTCTTTTTAGGATTTGCTTGTTCAAAAGAAAAGTTAGCTGCTACTACTAAAGATATAGCTAAAGGATCAAATACAAATATTATTACTAAAAGTAAAACATTTATTATTTTGTCCATAGGTATTCCAGTTAATCCTGATAGATATTGAAGTGGTCCTAGTTCACCTGTTGATTCACTATTATTTTCTAAAGTAAGAATACTAAGTTGATATTTTTGTAAACTATCAGCTACTATTTCTCTTTTAGATTGTACTCTTTTTCTATTTTCTTCCTCAACTGCTATTCTTTTTTGTGATAATCTAAGTTCAGTAGTTGAGATTGTATTTCTAAACCCAGTTGAAGAAGTAGTATCTCTAACTTGGATACCAGTTGACTTAGCATTTGATAATATTGAAATATTTTCTGATATTCTTTTAAGCTCTTCATCATATCTTAATACATCACTTTCATAAAAATCTTTTTTCTGTGTTAAAAATGCTATTTTATTATCTTTAACAGAAAGATTTCTATAAGTATCTTGGTATGCTGCACTTAAAAAACCATAAATACCCATACTAGTGATTAATACTAATATTACAACAGCAGATGCTAGATACGTTCTAAGCCATTTATTTATAACATCCCAATATTGGTATAATAGAGAAGCTATTACTAGTTTAGAAATCTCTAAAGAACTTGCCATAATAATCACCTCAAAAGATGCCCCTGCGAATAGCTTACTTAACCCACTTACTGAGTAAAAGGCGGCAGATCCACTAACTGATAACGCAGAAAGTGCTATTAAAACAGGCAAAACATTTGCTTTTAGCTTTTCCAAGTTATTAGATTTTTATTGATGTATTAACGCTTCTTTAAAACATTCCCAATCAAAGGCAGATCCTGGATCGGTTTTACCTTTTCCTTTACCCCTAACATCATCTCCAGATACATCTGAGTGTCTTACAACATTGTTAACAGGGATATTATATTGTTTTATCCACCAAGCACATACCTCTACAGCAGAATAAAATTGTTCTTCAGTATAAGTACCAGAAGTTTCTATGGCTTTAGAAAAAGTACCATAATCATGTTCTCCAGGTACTAAGAGTTCAAATCCTAAAAAATGAGAATTTAAACCTGATAATCCTTCATGTATTGATTTCCCAGCATGAAACGCTTTACTAGGAGTTTCTACCATTTTTTCATACTCACCATCAGGATGAATAAATCCATGTACTGATAGTTTAATAGATTTTAAAAAATCATGTGCTTTCATTGGGCCTTCAGGCATCTTTAAATACTCTGCCATAGAGTGAATAATAATTCCTTTTGGTTGTATAGGCATAATTTATTCTTTTTTTCCAAATATTTTTCCTGCTTCAGCTATACCAAAGGATCCTAAAGTAATAATCACAAATGAATTATAAATAAACTCATTTACAACTAAATCTTTACCCATATACCCTGTTAGTAAATCAGCAAAAGCAAATATTACCATTACTATAAATGATCCAAAACCAACGACAGACTTTTCATTAATGTCATTGTCGTCTTTAAAAATGTTTTTAAAAGCCATCCATTTATTATTTAAATATTTAAACATGATATAACAATTTTAATAAAACATTTATTAGATCTTATCTATCTCTTTTATTAGCTACTTTTTCAGTTAGTTTTTCCATATGATCTTGTAAAGACTTAACATCCTCTTCTAGATCTTTAATATGTTCTTCAAACCATTGTTCTTTTAAATCATACTCAGTTCTATCTATAGAAGCTGGTGGTAATGTTTTAGCTTCATCTATATCGGCTTGTAATTTAAAATACATACCTCCTAGTGTAAAAACAGCTGCTACTATTAAACCAATTGATTTTAAAGTTAAATGAAAGTCAGGCCTACCATCCCCATCTACATCAACTCCCATATTTGTACTTCCTCCTAATTCTTGTGCCATATTATTATTGTTGTTATTGTTATTTATTTATTATAAATACATAACTTTTATTTAATAGTAATATTTAGTTCAATCATCGATTGACCATCAATATACATAAAAAATATTAGATATCCAAACTATCCATCGCAAGATATACAATCAGCTAATCTACTTCCTAAATCACCTTTAATAACAGAATCTGTTCTTAAATAATAAAAAGTTTTAATACCTAACTTAAATCCTTCCATATGAACTTGGTTTATCCATTTAGGAGAATCATTAGGATCAAAACTGAGATTTAGTGATTGAGTTTGGTCAATATATTTTTGTCTCTCAGCTGCTTGTTTTACTAGTTCTAACTGATTTACTTCAGTAAAGGTTAAAAATACTTCTTTTTCCTCCATTGTGAGTATAGTATCAGGTAATCCCATTACACTTCCACCTTCTTGTAGTACTTGATTCCACCATTTATCTTTATCTTCACCTTTTGATTCCAATAGTGCTTGAAGGATTTTATTCTTTCTAATAAATGTTCCTTTTGCTCCATTAAAAGTGTAAATATTAGCAGGTAAAGGTTCAATACCAGCACTTATACCCCCACAAATAACAGAATTAGATACTGTAGGCGCTACAGCTAACAGATGTGTATTTCTCATACCTGTACCTTTACACCATAAAGGTTCACCATATTCAGCTGCTAAATCCATAGATGCAGTTTCTGCTTCTGTTCTTATTTTACTAAAAATATTCCTAGTATGAACTGTAGAAGCTATAGAGGTAAATGGTAAGTTTTTCTGTTGTAGATAAGTATGCCAACCCATTACACCTAAACCTAATGCTCTACCTTTTCTAGCATGGTTATGAGTTCTTAATAGTGAATCAGTACCATTAGATTTTTGTATAAACTCTTCCATTACTCCATCTAAAAACCAAATAGCAGTTTGAATACAATCTGTATCTTTATATTCCTCCCACTTAGCTAAGTTAAGAGAAGATAAACAACATATAAATGAGTGTTCCTCATCTGTAAATAATGTTATTTCTGAACAAATGTTAGTCATAGATACATTTAAGTTATTCATCCTATAAGCAATAGGATTATTTTTATTAACTGTATCTTTAAACATAATATAAGGTTCACCTGTTTCCATTCTTGATTTAAGAACCTTAGCCCATTTTTCCATAGAGGGTTGATCTCTAACCTCTAGTTTTTTCATAAAATCATCCCCTACAACAACACATTGGTGTAAGTTAAGACATTGTCTATTAGGATCTCCTTTAGGTCTTCGTATTTCTAAAAACTCATCAATATCCCCATGTTCAATATCTAAGTTAACTGAAGCTGCACCTCTTCTTACATTTCCTTGGTTAGTAGCTATAATAGCTGAATCATAGATTTTAGCCCAAGGAACTACTCCTTCAGATTTACCATTTCCAGTTATTTCTTCTCCACGTTCTCTAATGCGAGATAACGAAATACCTACTCCACCACCTGCTGCTGTGAGTTTCATTAGTTCCGCGTTAGTTAAACCGATACCACGTATTGAATCAGGTGTATCTACACCAAAACAACTAATAGGTAATCCTCTATCAGTACCTAGATTTGATATAACAGGTGAAGCTAATCCTATCCAACCATTCCAAATATATTTAAAGAACTTACTTTCAAGTTCAGGTTTTTTAAGTCTAGAGGCAGATGCCTTTGCTACCCTTTTATAGGCAGTTTTAACTGTCTCACCAGGAAGAAGATATCCTTTACTAATAGTAGCAAGTGAAATTTCATCCATCCAGTTAGGGTAATCTTTACCCTTTTCCCAACTTTCATAATCTGCTTGTAGTGCGTTGTTTTCCATGTTTTATTTATATTTTTTTTAATGTACTTTTATTTTCTTTGTAATCATTAGAATTAGGGTGTATTGCTATGTAATTTCCAAGTTCTTTTAATTTAGAGTTAGTTATTATTTCATATCCAATTTCATATAAAAATTCAACAACTTTAGAATAATTCTTAGCAAAGCTTTCAAATAATATAATGGGTAAACGAGTTTTTATAGTATTTTTAGCTCCTTGGAATGTTTTAAGTTCATAATCCTCTACATCCATCTTAATAAAATTAGGAGCCATATTAAGGCTATCTAAAGTTTTTATATCAATTTCATTTGTACCTAAATTATCCTCCAATGACCTTCCCCCATAATTAATCATTTCCTCACTCCAATTGCCATCCCAATTAAAGGTATTATGATCTGATAAACCCCCAAAGCTACTTTTTTTGTTTTTTTCTCCTAATCCTATATTAAAACAAGTTACTTTATCATCAAATTCATTTAAGAATACATTACCACATAATTGATTGTATAATGGTTTTTGAGGTTCAAAAGCATAAACATGTTTAGACAATTTAGCAAAATTAATAGTATGGAAACCCATATGAGCACCAATATCTAATACAGTATATTCAGGTTTTATTAATTGATTATAGATCTCAATTATTTCTGGTTCCCAAACCTTGTTTACACATATTTGTTTTCCTATAAGATCATTTCTGTTAGTTAAAAAAGCTCCATTTTCTGTATTAATGATCCAATAACTACCCTTCATATTTGTATATCAATTTTATTTACTTAGTAATAATTCATTTTTTATGTCTAGTATTACTTGACATTCTTTATACATTTCATTTTTTTCACCCCATTGGATTAGTTCATCTAAATCATCCATTTTGTCTTGTAATGTGATTTCGTCTGTAAAGATATAGTCATTTCTTGCTTCTGCACTTCCAGCTAATTGCTTAATCCCATCATAAAAAACCATATCAACATGCCAATCTAGGTTATCCATTCCTTCTTCTATATTTTCATCTGAACTCATAGTTTAAAAATTTAAATTAAAAAATATCTGCGGCATCCCAGTTTTGAACACCTTTACTATAATTAGTTACTCTATTTGCAAAGAAATCTGTGTGTTGTTTTCCCCCACTTAAGTTATCAAACCAACTCATTCTTTGTACTGATTCTTGGTCAATTCCATTTACAATTGATTCATATCCTAAATCAGCCATTTTAGTATTTACTCTATGTTTAATAAAAGATACTAAATCATATTTAGAACATCCTTCTAAATCTCCCATCTCATAAACTTTGTCTATAAAATCTAATTCTAATTTTAAAGATAGGTGAGCAGCATCCTCAATTTGAGATTGCAACTCAGGGGTATTTAGTTCTGGGTGTTCTTCTAATAAGGTTCTAAATAACCAACATCCAGCTTCTGAATGTAAAGATTCATCTCTGATACTCCACTCAACTATTTGTCCTACTCCTTTAAGTAAGTTTCTCAGTTTAAAAGAAAGTAAAATAGCAAAAGAAGAAAATAGATTAACGCCCTCAGTAAAAGCTGAGAATATAGCTAATGATTTAGCTCTCTCACTCCAATCAGGGGAACCATCATGGGAATCTCTAATTTTCATTAAAGCATCTATTTTAGCCATAGTTGACTCATCTTCCATAAACTCACTAAAATTGTCTAATCCTAGTTCTTCATTTAACAAGGAATAAGCCTCAGCATGTATAGTTTCAAAAGCACCAAATGTTACAGCCATAGCTATTACTTCAGGTTTTCTAAACCATTTTGTAACTAAAGTTGACCAATAATCATTTACTACAGTTTCAGTTTGAGCAAATCCTTTTAATATAGAACCTATTATATTTTTTTCATTTTCATCTAAATTTTGTTTCCAATCATTAATATCAGACATCATTGGAACTTCAGTGTGCAACCAATGTGCCTGCTGTTGTTTCATCCAATAATCATTAGCTTCTGGATATTCAAATGGTTTGTAAACTACTCTTTCTTGTAATAATGATGTTTTTGACATATTTTTTAAAGTTATCCTTGTGTTGTAAATAATTGATATGCTGCTGATAATTTCTGTTTTTCAAATTTATCAGTTTTATCCAAAGGGTTAGATTGAGTATTAGGAGCTAATTTTTCCTCTTCAAAATCTGTATTATAATCAAAGACATCAAAGTGTCCGGTATTTGTATTAGCTGTAACGCCAAATGTAAGACCATCCATACCATATCTATTTTTCATAATATGGAATCGTCCTGTTCCGTTTACTTTATCTTCTTTTTTACGAGACAAAGACATACAAAAATCAGTAATCATTAGCTTGTCATAAGACCCAGCTGCTTTATCACCTTCTATTATATCATCATGTGCCCCCGCGCGATTAACTTGTGAAACAGACCAAATAGGAATGTCTAATTGTCGAGCTAAACCTTTTGTGCTAATATAAATATCATCAATTTCATCCTTACGCTCTCTATTTTGCTTCTTTGATGTAAGAAGATCAACATAATCAATTATTATTAGATCTGCTTTAATTCCTAATCCTTCTACTTTATTAATATGTGATTCTATTGTGGACATTGTTGCCCTTCCTGTTGGAAATTCCTTAATAATTAACTGACCAGGTAGATCAGGTATAATTTCTTGTGCTTTTATTTTTAATTTTTCAGAATCACTAACATCAACATTAGTAAAAAATGCATCATATCTTTTTCCAACATATTCCTCACCTAACTCTAAAGTATAGTGTATAACATTATATCCTAATCTAACAGCAAATCCACCCATTGCCACTAATGACCAAGACTTACCACCTCCTGGGCTACCAAATATAAGACCAAAATCTCCATTTCCAAGCCCTCCCTGTAGTAATGTATTGATTTTGTCCCAAGGTGTTGGGATAGTTTTTCTAGCATTTTTTCTATACCTTTCTTCAATGTCTTTAATATATTCATGTCCTATGTTTTTATCATGTCCTGCTTTTAAAGCATTTTCAATCATCATTTTGATTGAATCATAATCTCCAGCTTTTAGTAAATCTACTGAAGACATTAATGCCTTTTTTAGTTGTTGGTTCCTACAAAAGTTTGTAAACTCCTCTTGTACATATTCTAAATCTTCATCTGAACTTACATATGCTTGTTTAAGTTGATCTTTAATAGAAATTTGTAAAACATCATTATCTATTTTTTGTAGTTCAGCTTTTAAGATATCTAAGGTAGGTACTGTATGATATTTGTCATAATACCTTATAATTTCTTTGATTATCCATTTATGTGAGGATGATTCAAAATCTTCATCACTTATTATATCATTAACATTAGTTAAAAAGTCTTTATGTGTCAGTAAAGAAGATATAACTTTTATTTGAAATTCCTTTCCATAAGATGTAAGTGAATTTAATGTCATTTATTTATAACCTTTAAAATGTTCAAAATTGTCTTTTACCCAATTTTCTAAGTTTCTAATCATCCCCCCTAATTTATCTTCATTGTATGCTTGGATAAATAGTTCAGTGTTTAGGTCTGGTAAGTCCTCTTCAACTAGATGGTCAAGAAATTGTCTTTCTTTGTCATCAATCATAGGGGCACTTAAATCCATAATTTTATAATTATTTTCTAATCTTTTTCTGTCCAATACTATACGCGAATATACAACATGCTCCTTATGTTTCCTAGCAGATATATCAAAAATATCTTCTAATGTTAACTCTTGTGTTGCTAACTCAGGGAACTTTTTAAATAATCCTTTTGCACCTAACCCTTTAATCCCAGGTACCTTATCTGAAGAATCACCTAATAATGTTTTATATAAAATAAAGTTAGAAGCTAATACACCAAATTTTTCTTTTATTGTTTTAGGTGTATAATATTCTTTCTCTATTGGTCTATATAATATAATTTTATCAGTTACTAGTTGAACAAAGTCCTTATCACTAGAAACTATAAAACAAGTTGAATTATATTTTTCAACAAGTTTGGGAGCTAACACGGCTATAACATCGTCCGCTTCCACTTTGTCGATTAGGGTGGTTTTAACAGGTAATAGCTTTAAATACTGGATAAGACGTACTATTTGGTCAATTTTTGAGTTATGTTCGTCACCTATATCTTCAAACACCTCCCAGTTAGTAACCCTTGAAACATTCCTTCCTGATTTATATTCGGGGAGCAAGTTCTTCCTATTATTGGAAGAACCTGCACCGTCAAATATCATATACACTGAAGTGGGTTGCATTTGTCTTATTAAAGCACCTAAAGAACGTAGGGAACCACCCAACCCCCCAATGTGGACTCCATCAGGATTTACCATATTCATCATAGCAAAGTTTCTAAAAAATAGATTTAATCCATCTATCAACAATACTTTATCATGTTTATTTTGGGTAGGTGTTTCCCCTTGTTCTTGGACTTCGTCCAACAACTTAAATAGTTCTTTATGCTTCATATTTTATTCGGGTTCTGCTGTAAACTGGACTGAATCTGAGGGGACATAACTTTCTTCAACTACATCAAAATCTGTACCTCCTAATATGGCACTCCATTCTTCAGCATGTGAGGATTTATATTCCTTAAGTTCCTTTTCATCATCATTGATAAATCCATGAGGTGTCATTATAATTTTACCTCTAGTAGTCATACCATTAATATGATTTTTATCAATTTGTAGGTTAACTCTTTTAGCAAATTCAACTTGCTTACCTTCCTTAATAGCTTTTATTTTAGAAGTTCCAGCATTAGAAATATTACCAAATGTTACTACAAATGTAGAATCAAACCACATAGCAAATCCACCTTTATTCATTAGTTTAGGTTGACCCATAGGTGATTCCGCTTTAGCAGTCCAAACTTTATTAATACAAACTAATGTGTTGGTATAAACAGATGATTCTTTACGAGATAAAGTGATTCTTTGATTTACACTATTACCAAACTGGGTAGACATAGCGCCTGCATTCCATTCATTATTGTTCTTATTAGAACGTACTGACATCTCACAAGGTACTGATCCTATTGAATCCCAAAGAAATAATAAATCATAAGGTAAAGCTCCTTTTTTCTGTTCAGCTATTAAATCTAAAATAAAGGCAGCAACATCTTCTATTGTATGTAGTGTTTCTCTATCTACATAAATAAAGTTACCGTTATAATCTGTAATTTCATTTGTTTCGGGATCTCTTTCAATATCAATATCTAGACCCATTTGGGTGGCGTGTTCCCAATTCCATTTCATTTCAGTAATAATAAAAACAGGTAATATCTTTCTTTTTTGTGCTGATACTGCTGCTTCAATTAATGCTGTAGTTTTTCCTGTGTCTGAGTGCCCCCTTAAGATCACAATGTGACCCATAGGGATACCAGGTATAGAAGTAACATCTTGAAATGCTTTTGATAAAGGAATCCATTCTTGGTCCTTAAACTTTACATTTTTGTCTAAACCTTTTTTATTCTTAAATTTATTTAGATCAAAACTGCTCCTTACTTCAGCAGATACTGCTTCAGATAAAGATTTTGCTTTCTTTTTAGCCATTAATTTTCCCAAGGTAAGTCAGATGTTCCACTATCTTTTTCCTCAAATAATGAGTCAAACTGATCAGATTTGGTTTTCTTAACCTGAGAAGTATCAACATTAAACTTCAACTTAGGGGCTTCACTTTCAAATCCAACAGCAGGTTCAGAGATAATCTCATCCTCTCCTGCCTCAGGAGTTAAATATTGTTCTAGGGCAGATTTCATTTCATCAAAAGTAAACTTTTTAAACTCACCATTTGGATCTGGTTGTTCAGTTGTCCAAAGTGTTACTTCATCAGCCTTAGTACTAAGTGCCGATTCCTTCATTTTAACTCTAACTGATGATTTATTATAAGGTGTACCAGTAGACTCAGGTCCAACTGTTTCAACAGTCATGTCTCTACCATTTACAATATCAGTGTAATCACCAATCTCTTCATCAACAGCTAATGAAAGTAATTCTTCATATACTTGTTTTCCAAATTGCCATAATCTAACACCTTTTTCCTCTTCACCTCTTACAACTACAGGAACAAAAACCCTATTTTTAGCTTCTAATTTTTTAGCTAGTTGGTAATTTTCTGTATTGTATTCAGATCTAAGTTTAGTGATAAACAAAGCAATAGGATCTTTTTCACCATAGTTTGCTGGTGAAAGCATTACTTTATTTGTGATTCCATAATAGAACTTAAGTTCTGTAAATGGGTTTTTCGGTGTAAATACCGAAGGTACTATTCTAATTTGTTGTTTTCCTAAGGATGGTTTCCAAAAGGTTAAACTGTAATCCCGTTTTTGTCCAACAACAGGTTTTTGTTGGAGTCCCTCCAACTTATTTTTCAGTGCATTTAAGTCCATAATAACTAATTTATTTATAACATTTATTTATTTTAATACCGTCAATATACGAACAATAATTTGGGTATCCAAATTAGGTTACGCATTTCTCCAAATATCATGTTTTACTTGAATTATAAGATTACCTTGAGTAACTCCTCCAAATTCAAAAACTTCTTTAAATTTTTCCTTTTCAATAACAAGTAATTTTCCATCTATTAAACTAAAAACAATCATAGAAGGCATATCTTCTAATGCTTCAAATGTCGCAGTTTTAAAATCATTTTCAAAATCTGCACCTTGTGCATATGGAAGATCATTTAAAATTTCTATAGCTTTTAAAGTATCTTTACCTATAAAATTTAAAGTAACAGAATCATCATCTATTTTTTGTATACTAACAGGATCTATACCTTTTTCTTTAGGTACTATACCTACCCCCCCAAATCTTACATTAGTAAATTCATTATCCGTATTAACTTCAATTTCAGATTTAATAATATTAATTAGTTTAATCATTATATTTCTAAATTCCACAGTGTGGTCTCCTTGAAGTATTTTTTCTTTAGGAGTATCTCCATCTTTTTTTTTCTCACTTTTATAAACATTTTCTTCCCATAAATCTAATGCCGTCCTTAATCTAGGAGATATATCATTAAAATCATCCTCAAGTTGTGAATTTTCAATAATTTTATCTATTAAAATCACAGTTCGTAATAAATCTGTATTAAATTTAAATTTAGAGGCTCTACCTTTTTTAGCTAGCATAAATTTAGTCTTGGGTTTATTGGGTTTTGAGGTTGCAATTTTATTTGGAGCTATACCATCAAC
>Ga0187219_1000199_pt1 | contig 27457 bp, 21 predicted proteins | sample 13SPOviralmetaG_FD_130162 | JGI IMG/M metagenome (GOLD analysis project Ga0187219, IMG submission 130162) | Marine viral communities from the oligotrophic San Pedro Time Series (SPOT) site, San Pedro Channel, CA, USA - 13 SPOT_SRF_2010-07-21... | ecosystem: Environmental > Aquatic > Marine >... | reverse complement strand
TTGATGCGGATGAGACTAAACTCGAAGCAACTTACAATCAACAATTTGACTTAGGTGAGTTTGTTGATCCAGAGAACTTCAAGTCTTATCAAGATCTCGAATCACGTCTAGAGTTAGTACTTGGTACTGCTGTAGGTGCAAACGTGACTCAAAAGAATGAAGCACTCACTGAGACTGCGGAACAACAGGTTGGAAAATCTGCCCCAGAACCAGAGATTGTTTCTGCACCGGAAACTGCATCCGCATCTGCTGAAGAGGATGACACATTGTCATACTTTGCACAGATGGCACAAGCAGAATAATAAAAAGAAAATAGGTAAACTCACGGGGAGTGAGTGAAACCTACCACTTTATGGGAACCTTCGGGTTCCCTTTTTTTGTTTATAGAAAGGAGTAATGTATGACTATAGTTTTTTGGGTTATCGTTGTCATGGGTACCATTGGTGCCGTAGACGGTTCGATGAAATTAAATGATCTATGTGATAAGGAAGTTAAGGAAGGTACTTCCAAAACGGTTAAGGAGTGTAAACAATATTACTTTGATACACGAATTAGCAAGGGGTGGTAACACCCCTTTTTTTATAGGAACAGAAGTGCGATAAGAAACCCTACGTTCAGTCCAAGACTGCACCATAGTACGAGTAGGGTTCTATATGTGACTAAGTACTTACCCAAAACTTGCTTGTCTGTCGTTTGGATCTACAGTTGAATGGTTTGCATCCATAACTGCTGTAGTCTGTGCAGTGTTATTTACATTCTGAGTAGAGGTTTGTGGTGCTACCACATTCACATTGGTTTGTCCAGAATTTTGTGCATTCTCTTTAGACATTTGATCGATATCATAACCCTTACGTGCTTGTATCTTATCAATCCTTACTAGTCCTTTTTCTGCCATTGCTCTCTGAGCATCTGTTAACTCTTTACCACTACGATGATCGACACCAGTTTCGAGCATCATTTTGTAGTCTTCTTCTCTCCTTAGAAGACTCAACCTATACTTTTCTTCATCTGCCTTTCGGAATTCTTCTCTACGTATTGCCGCCTCTTCCTGCATCTTCAACATATCTGCTTCACGTTTTTCACGTTTTGCTTTTGCTTCAGCAATAAACTCTGGACTTTCTAGTTCTTTCAAGAATGCCGCTGTTTCTGGATCTATTGCGACTACATTTGATTCCACGTCTTCGGCAGAGATTGAATCAAGATCATCATCTCCATCATCATTCTGCATATGGAAGTCTTCTTCTTCTACTGGGCCGTCACTAGATAGTGCGTCTCTTGCCGCCTGCATTGATGCCATATTACTTGCTTGTTCTTCTGCGGTAATACCAATAACATCTTTTTGAGTAAGTGCGTCTTCTGGAACAACATCCACAGGATCTAGTTCACCACCAGATTCTTCCTTCACTACCTTTGGTTCTGGTTTTGCCTCACCAACCCAATCATATATCTTATCTGGGATCAGCATACCTTTCCATGAATCCGGATCTGGAAGTGTACCACGGATAAATGCTTTAAGTGATTCTTTCATCTCATGTGCCCAATCCAAAGCACCGGCAAGTGCATCACCAATAGAGAAGTTAGCAATCCTATCCTTTATCGATGTAATACCACCACTGATTGCTTTTCCGATAGAATCAACCATGCCAAAGAATGACTCAGAAAGATTATCGATGAATTCACCGATACTGAAGTTGGATACGAACTCTCCAATACTTCTCTTTATATTAATTAACGTATCACCAAGGAAATCGAACCAACTAATGATCATCTCTTCAAAACTGAAACTATCTAACCATGCACTCACTCCTTTGGTGAAGTCGAACTTAGATAGTATCCAACTCAATCCATTCTTTACAAGATCTAGTAGACCACCGAAGAAGAATCCTAGTCCCGCACCAATCGCAGAGTATATACCACGAATGATCTTATCACCAAGATCACCTGTCTGTGCGAAAGCATCTTTGATACCATCGAAGATACCAATGAAGACTGCAATGATCTGTCCTATGACTGGAATCTTTCCACCAATAACACGGAATGCACTAAAGACCTTAGAGAATAAATTCATATTGGGTAACTTAATACCCTTACCTAAATTACTAAAGAACCCACTTATTTTACCAAATACTGTGGTAACTAATCCAGTAGACTTAGTAGTAGCACCCAGTGCCTTACTAATTGCAGTGAATGGTTTAGTCAGAGTTTTAAATGCGGATTGCATTGTAGTGACACCTTTCGATATATTACCACTTACAGTGGCACGTATGTTAGATGCAATTTTACCTACTTTTTCAAAACCCTTTCCTATAAGGAAGAATGTCTTACCTACTTTATTGATTGCACTACTAATGAATCCCATCTTTTTGAATGCACCATTAGTAGTTTTGGATACACTCTTGACACCATTGGTTCCTGCTATGAAAGCATTCTTCATATTGCTCAAGGCATTTAGAAAAGACTTGGGTAGAATGTTCTTTACAAAACGACCTATTGTCTCAGCAATACCTACAGCAAGACCGGCAACCGCCGCAGTCAACACACCGATCATTGAACCGATACCAAGGTTTGCACCTTTTAGTTCTGATGCCATATCACCGATAGGGGATCCTGCCGAAGATGGTTTCTTCTTCTTCTTATCCCGTCTCTCTTCCTCTTCGTCTTTCTTTCCGCCCGCAACACCGTCAAGGAACTTCTTGAAGTTTTTGTTCAAGTTGACTAGTTCCTTTTCTTGCCTTAAATCTCTGGACTGCTTATTTTCAGCATCCTTCGCATTCTCGACACGGAGCATATCGATTGACTTTTGTAGTGATATGTTGTCTGCCATTTTACTGCCTTCTCATGTTTTCCTGTTTAATTCTGTCGTTTTCTTCCTTAATATAATCTAATAACATGCTTACGTATATCTCCCTTTCCCACGGCATCATCATATCCATTTCACTTAGACTATAATGATGATGTTGCATCAACGAAAAATTGGTCTTATAATGATTGACCAAATTATCGTGAGAAAGGTTTATGATAAAAAATCCGATATACCTTTTAATGTCCTTTCAATAGTTTCTCCACAAGATTCACACGGAACCTTGAGATCCTTTTCGAGAGAAGGAAGTGTCTCTACGAAAGCGGATAGTTTACCAAACTGTTCAGATGTCATAGAGTCTAAGAACTCTTGAATCTCTTCCTGTTTAATATCTTTACAATCTGTTCGTTCTTCTTCAGTCATAATCGCACTGATAGAATTACAAAGAATGTCCATACCCATAGCAGTCTGGTCACCTTCAAAATCCATATTGATTACTTGACTGTATGTCGGATACTTCATCTCAATAGAGATTTCATCCGTAATCTGAACTCTATCAGTGAAGTCTTCTTTAAACTTGACTTCGATATCTGCCAGATTTACTGATACTTCATTCTTATGATTACATGCACCACATGGTACTAGTATCTTAGATGTTTCACCGACTGACTTAGATCTGATCTGAGTAAACAAATACTCCACATCAAATGTAGTCAAGTCACCTACGTTCTGATCACCGTCAATACATGCATCTAGAGTATCTACGATTGCTCCCAATGCTTGTTTCTGATCACCAGTTTCAAATGCTATCATCAAAACCTTTTCTTCTTTCACCAAGTATGGTCTGTATGTTACTACCTCTTTACTAGAGGGTACCGTACACTTATACTTTGGGTTGTTATTTAACTTAGGCAATGCCATATTTTTTTCTCCTATTATATAAAATTATATTTTACCACTAATGAAACCTGCAAGGGCACCTAATCCGCCACGTGCAATACTTTCACCTTGTTTAGTAAAGTCACCAAGTTCTGATTCATAATCAGTAAATGATAACTGTACACTCAACTCCATTACTCCTTCTTCAGCATTACCCAATGGTTGGTCAACCAACGTAGTAGGGAAACATTCTAAAAGTGTTACAGAATATGTCTCTTTATCTCTAAACGATGCACCTATATCTAATTCACCTTGTGATAGATCGATAGGCCCAACTTTCGGGAGTCTCCCCCTAATGAAACTAGGGATCTTATCTGTGAACCCTAATTGCTTTTTAATTAAAGACATCCTTAAACCTCTTTCGAGTAACTTGATTTTAATATTTCGAGTATAGTCTTCGAAGTATCCAATCTCTTTAGTTACTGGGTTGTGTGCTAATGACTGCCAATGCTCAAAGTAATCACGTACTGCATGATTGTTTGCGACAAGGAAAGTCATTGTCATATCTGTTGTTGCGTATCCGTTTGCCATCTTTCTTGAAGTAGTTCCGATAACATGATCCAACGACATGATCTGTCGGCCCGGTATGGCGGCAACCGTACAGAATAGATTCAACTCTTGAGCATCTGCTGTAAACCCAGTTAGTTGTGGAAGTTGCACTAAAAATTGATGCTTCTGTGCTAATCCACCAGACTGGGATATCTGCCCTTGAAGATCTTCTACTGAAAAACTCATATCATTTGCCTACTGTCGTAATGTACTTTATAACTATTTGCCTTACGGAACTGTGCAGTTGGTAAGAAGATTGCCACTTCCCACTCTGGTGCTTCCACTTCTGCAAACTTACTTGTTACTTGAGAATTTAAATAATGCTTTATACAAGGTTTAAAGTATCTCAAGTTGGATGCTTTCTTTAATGTTCTGTATGTAAGAGAGAATTTCTCATCATCTGATTTCTTACTACCCTGTATATCCATTAGGTTTGCAAAGAATTGCATACGTAACTTAGGTGGTAAGTAGTGTAGGTTCAATCCAAGGAACCCACCCTTTGCAGGGCCGATAACAATAACAAGAGGAAAGATGTCGTAGTAAGGCAAGGTTTCTTTATGCTTCGGATCATATGTGAACATATACATGCCACCAATGATCTGTTTACTACGTGACTTGATCGGATCTTCCTTCATCAATGCTTCACGGTTAATAGAACGCATGTTCATTGCTTTCTTCATAAACCACTTACGTGACTCTGCTGTACGGGGTGTTATCCCTGCACGGAACGCATTACGTTCTAATCTGTTAAAAATATCAGACATTTATAGTCTCTCTAAAATCCATACTCTTATTTATACACTTTTACCAAGATGTTTCCAATGTCCTTTCAATAAAGTTATATCTGCTTGACGCATGAAGTTAATAAATTTTTCTATATTATCCTCTTCAATATCAAACTCGATGAACCTTTCACTATCCTTGAAATGATCTCTTACTGCTTTATGGTGCTCATCACGATCCTTTCTAAACCATTCCATCATTTTATTACTCGATTTGTTTCTATGATATATCATTGATCGATGAAGGTATTCTCCGTCTTTATGGTTTTTTTTACTACGCAACCATCCTTCCATCTCTCTTGTTTGTAAAACAAAATATGAATCGGGATACTCTGCCTCTAGTTGTTTGAAGAGTTTAACCCCATCGCACCATTTATGTTGTCTATGAAAAAACATATCACTGTATGCAATAAACCTTTCAGCACCATGTAGGAGTTTTTTTCTATTATGACGTGGTATTTCTGCTCGATCACTTATCATTTCACCAATGACGAGTGGTGGCCCACCTTCTGGATTATATGTACTATAATGCACCGACTCGTATCCCGACTGTGTAAACAAATGGTGAAAGGACTTTGTCCCTGTTCTGTTCATTCCTATAAAAAATACTTTGCTCATTTTTTTCTCTTGTATGGTTTCAATTTCTTTAATGGTTTAAAGGGTTTCTTACCCATAGGTTTAGGTAATAGTCCCATATGTCTCAATTCATTTTCAGTCCAGATTTCGAAATGCCACCCATTATCTAGGGCATATTCTTGTGCCGCCTTCCACTTACTCTGGTTTTTAATATAAGTCATACCCTCACTTAATATCTTTCTACGAGACACCCCCTTGCCAGTCTTGGGTGGTAATGTCTGTTGATGCGGTTTTACTTCAACCAATACAATCTTACCATTATCATACTGTATAGAAAAATCCATAAAGTATCTATGTATTCTCTTGTCAGTTTCACATATATAAGGTATAACAGTCTCTTCACTGCCCCACTTTTTAACTTGCGGAGAAGTATCTGCCCAGTTCATAACTGCGAGTTCCCAACCAGAACGATATACTACGTTCTTTGGATCCCCCAGATATTTGTCTGGATTCTTAATTTTATACTTTCCTTTGTAAGTTTTCATATAAATAGATTCATAACATTTCAAAACCTATTTATGGAATAAATAAGATGCCCGAAAACAACACAGATATAATGGATGTCAACGTAGGTGACACCCTTACTCCAGAACAGATATACAAGGCGGCAGGTGGATCAGTTGAAGATGCTCCGCAGGATATCCCAGATGAAGTAAAAGATAAACAACCCCTATACTATCCACTTGATACAACTGAATATCAAGCAAAAGTAGTGTTCTCTGTTATTGAACAGGAATCGACTGGTCAAATGGATAAACTGCTCAGTGACATTCTAAAGGATGATGCTAAATCTCAAAGAGCATTAAAAGAAGAATTCAACCAAAAAGTCGCTGAACTAAAAGCAACAAGCAAAACTGAGCAAGAATTTAAAGAGGGTTCCAAGAAATTAAAAGAAGAGTACGAAACTCTTATTGGAAATAAGAGTAACTTTAAAGGAGAGGCAACTGAGGTCAATACTAAAGCAACTATTGATAACTTTGGTAGAGAAGTGTGCTTATATCTTCCGATAGGTTTAGCATTCCGTGATAACGTAACCTATGAGAACTTTGACTTAGGGGCAACCGGTGCAATGATGGAGGGTGGTATGGGCATGGCATCCTCTCTAGTTAAAGGGGTTGGTTCTTTTATTGAAAATATTAGTTCTGGATCCGGCAGTGATCTTGCAAAACTAGCAGGTATACAACTTGCGGGTAAGATGTCAAGTTTTGGTTCAGAGGCACAGGCGGCACAAAAGATCCAAGGTGGAGTTACAGTTAACCCCAACTCTCGTGTATTATTTAAGCAACCTAACATTCGTGAATTTGCATTTACATTCAAGATGATTGCGAAGAGTGCAAAGGAAGCAGATCAGATTAATCAGATTGTTAAGTTCTTTAGAACGGAACTTTACCCAGAAGATATTGTATCACAGATAGGTGGTCAAGATATCTCATTGGGTTATCGTTTTCCTAACAAGTTTAATCTACAGTTTAAATATGGAGCACAAGAGATCCCTAATTTAGCAAAGATCAAACCATGTTATTTACGTGACGTGTCTACTACATTCAATGCGTCTCAAATGGCAATGCATTCCGATGGCAACTTTATGGAAGTTGATATGACTCTCGCATTCCAAGAAACAAAAGCACTTACACGTGCAGACGTGGAAGGAGGATTCTAATGAGTTATTTTAAAAGTTTTAATCCAACGTTATATAAGTTTGGCAATGAGAGTAGTCTATCTCTTGCAACTAATTTAACACAATACTCTGATCTTGTTGATCTTATTAAAGTCAATGATACTATGTTGAATGACTTTATCATCCCTAGAAACGAAAGACCAGATCAAACTTCTTTTCGAATCTATGGTAATACGGACTTTTACTGGACATTTTACTTAACAAATGACCACATACGTGAGAGAGGGTGGCCTCTGACACTTAACGAAGTACGTTCGGCGGCAGTAGAAAGATACCCGCATAGAATGGTGACAATGAAATTAAAGCAACCAGATGTTGTTGACTATTATGACGATGACAATAAACCGATATATCGTACAAAACTAATTGGTACTTCTCCGGATAACTTCGAAGTAGGAAGAGTTGTGGAAGGATCTATATCCGGTACGAAGGGTGTCATAATTAAACGAGACTTATCTTTAGGTACATTCGTAATCGATACTATAAATGTAGTTACTAGATCACAGGTGTCCAATGAATCAGTTACACCAAACTCTAATGGTATTATTGAACTAGAAAGAGTTGACCTTGCCGAAGCAGAAACCTTTACCGATCCATTGCTATGGGCATTAAGTAAAGATGGTGAGACATTAAATGTTCGAATAAATATTGATGACTTTGGTAGAAAGGTAGTTATCTCTGGTATTGCTTTTGATCCCACGTCAACATATACATTGTCTTACTTTGTTAATACCAAAAACTTAACAGACGGTACGTTTACCGCAGGTGAAGAGATATCTTATCCTAATCCGGCAGGTGGTCAGACTTCTGGTATAGTACATACAGAAACCGATCAGTATAATGGTACTCATCATTACCAAGATGCATCCGGTAACTGGGTTGACGTTAACCCGTTGACTCAAGCAGTTCCTTCTGGTGCTATTGAAATAACTCTATTAGAAAACTTAGAACAAGAGAATGAGGCATTACGTAAAGTTAAAGTGCTAAAGAAGAACGTAATTAAAAGTGTTGCTAATGACTTTAATAAAGTAATGAATGAAGTGTAATTTATGAAAAGACAATCACAATTTAAATATCAACTTGCACGAATAACGTCTGAACGTATTCCTAGTCTTAATCTAGATGTTCGTTCATTGATCGTTGAATTGGTATTTTATGAGAATCTAGATAAACCTTATCTCACTGGAGTTGTCGCAATATCCGATGATAGTGGTTTATTCGATTCTGTTAATTTCTCTGGAACAGAAAGATTGCATATCCAAATGCTAAGTGAATTGTCCGAATCCGAAGAAGAAGACATAGTAATGGATAGAGTCTTTATTATGTCATCACTCATTAATACTGTCAAGTCTTCTAACTCTGGACAGAGTGCTTTATATACAATCAGTCTCATTGACGAACATGCAGTTGTTTCTAAATCAAGAACAGTATCCCGTTCAATTAAAGATGAATTGGATAAAGAGATTATTAAACTTTGCCAGAATGAATGTGGTAAGAATGTGGATCTTTCATATGCTAACCCAACTGTACAGAATAACTTTAAGGGTGTAATACCTTATATGAATCCACTAGAGGCGGCAACTTGGTTAACAACCAAAGCAACTACTGAATTAGGAATGCCGTTCTATCTCTATGCATCTATACATGATACTAATCTACGACTAGGTAGTTTAGATAAGATGTTAGAACAACCTGCGTGGAATGCTAAGTCACCATTTATATTCTCCCCATCAAATACACAAAAACAAGAAGAAGGTGGAGATCCTACTTCACAATATTTTCAAGTGCAGTCTTTGAAGACTAGTAATGTGCAGAATACCTTAAAGCAATTGAGCACAGGTGCAATTGGATCTCAGTATACTGTTACCGATTTGAGTAGTGGTAGACAAGTACAACAACATTTTAGCATCGATGCATTATTAAGTAAAGCAGACGAAGCAGGAATCATTGACAAATCTAAACAAAACGTGTATAATGATGATTATAAGACACCAGACTTTGTAGAAGTAAACATCGAAGGTCAACACCTACACGATACAAATGGATCGGTCTTTCACCAAGTTGTATCAAGAGGTGTGTATGGTGACAAGAAAAGTATTCACGATCAAGTATCCCCATCTATGTTTCTAAAAAAAGTAGAGGCACTTGCATATAAGAATGCTGTGTATAAAAACATATTTGATGTTACAGTTCCTGGCCCAGGCTTTATTAAGTCCGGTGGTACTATAGGAGATAAAATCACGATCAACATATTGAAAGATGCAAATGATCCAGATGAACCAAATCAACTAGATGCCTTGCGTAGTGGTGATTTTATTGTTTACAATACAAGACACCAGTTTAGAGACACTAGACATGATGTTGCAATGACTGTATTTAAGTTGGAAAGAGGTGTAGATGAATAGTTTCTATGGTGATAAAACCAGATGGTTTATCGGAACAGTTATTGATGGCACGCCTCCATTTGGATATGAGGGTAGAGTACGTGTGCGTATACATGGAGTACACAATCCAACCACTAGGCAAGTAGCACAGAATGACTTGCCGTGGGCACAATGTGTCTTGCCAACTACCGAAGGTGGTGTGTCTGGTATTGGTACGTCTCCAGATTTAAAAGCAGGTGCGTTAGTCTTTGGTATGTTCATGGATGGACAAGAGTCTCAAGTACCTCTAGTATTGGGATCACTTCCACGTACAGAATATCCCACCCCCATACAACAAAGCATTGCATATGATGATTTAGCAGATAGAGTCGATCCAGATCAAGAGTTTTACAATCAGTCTATCTCAACATTAGATGAAGAGAACGAAGCAATCAAAAATAAATACCGTAACGAAGACGGGCCTTTGGACACTAAAACCGTTGAGTTACGTAGAGATCTTGCGGTAAAGTTCTTTTTATCAAACGGTTATACTATAAAACAAGCAACTGCATTGACTGGTGCAATATCTAAGAACAATAGTGGGTTTGACACAATTCAAGAAAAAGAGGGTAATATGGGATTGATGGGATGGAACGGAGTACGTTTCACCCGATTAAAGCAGTTTAACAACGAATGGTTTACATACACAACCCAATTAGCATTTATATTATACGAACTAAATACATCACATACAGAAGCAAACATTCGCATACTTAACTCAGATATCATTGATAAGAGTAAAGGTAAGGCACTAGGTGATATTATAGGTAGGCACTATGCACCGATCTTAGGTGACTACAATGACGAAGTGTTAAGAATATACGAACTGTACGCAAACAAGAAGGTATAAGATGTCTCAATTATCAACAATAAATGCAAAACTAATCAGTAACACTAAGGCAACGTCCTATTCAGTTGATATCAATGATAAGGTCAATAAGATTAATGACGCACTTGTTGTTAACAAAACAACAGTATTAGGTCAAGACGTTGGGCAAACGGTTAATGGTATAAAGAGTTTAGACAATCTTGCAGGTACTGTTAGTGGAGCAGTTAGCACCGCAGACAACATGGTACAATGTTTACCTAGCAACACATCATACCCATCAACGAGTGCCTCATCATTTTCAGTTGGGGTATCTGCCGGTATTGCTACTGTAGTACAGACAATCGATTCGGGATTTGATCTGGTGTTTGATAGTGCTAATGATCTTGTAGGACGTGACAGTGCTAATGGTGTTAATACTATTTCTGCTACCATATCAATGGCAGGTACGGGTGTGGCACAGTCACTCGATGCTTTAACTACATCACTCACAGGCATTGTACCACCAATCGAACCTATTACTATTGTATCACTTGGTGGTGGTGCATTAGATGAGATTGCAGGTGCCATAGAAGTGGCATCCGAAAGAAAGTCAAGTTTATTATCAGAGATCTCCGCAGTTGCAAGTGCCTCTACCAAACAAGATCAAGGTGGATCCACTGGACTGGGTTCAGAACTGACTTCTGCCATGAATGATGTAACATCTAAGATGGATGAAGTAAAAAGCAAAGCAAACTCCGGAGCATTACTGGATGAAGTCGCAGGTGCGGTAAGTGCAGTAGAAGGTATTGGTGATACAGTAGCACAGGCAAGTGCCACTGCCACTAATAGTCTTTCCGGAGCAATAGGATCTACATTAAGTCAAGTAACGGATGCTATCGGAGATGGACTATCTGGGGTAGTTGAAGGATTAGGAAATGCTGTAGGTGACCTAGTAAGTAATGTCACATCTGGTATAGAATCGGAACTAGGTAATTTATCTAACCTGTTCGAAGAATTGACTGGTAATGTAGGAAACCAATTACAAGGACTATTCGGAAATCTTGTACCTCTTGACAATAGTTTAATAAGTAGTATAATGTCAGACGTAATGACTGGTGGTGACATCAACTTAACACGTGCCACTAAAACATTACTTGGTGCAGATAGAAATACTTCACCAGAACTCCAAAAGATTATTAGGGAGTCAACTGCCGAATCACCTGCTGAATTAACCACGGATGTTGTAACAAAAGCAAAAGCACAGAAAATTCCACAAACAGAGATCGATCAGTTTAGTGCAAAAGCAGGAACAGTTGAAACTGCCTTATCTCAAATTGATGCTACCATATCCGGATCTGTGGTATCTACTGTGGGTGAATTTTATACAGAAGATTTAGATCTACAAGAACTAGCAAAACGATACAATAGGTATGTTAGAAAATTTACTTATGTAGACTCTAAAGAAGAATTAGAATTAGAGATGCATCAAGCGAGTCGTGAGTTTTCAGAACTTATAGTACATGCTAGTGAGACATATACAAATGCTAACATAGGTGCAGAAGAAATACAACTAAGACATAACGATGCCGGACACGTAGGTATTCAATATCATTACGTAGTAAGACGTGATGGTACAGTACAACGTGCATTACCTTTAAACAAAATTGCAGATGCTAGTGATGTCAATAGGCACAAGTTTAATTGTATTGATGTGTGTTTAGTGGGTGGTGTTAACGTTCCATCTGAATCAGATAACCCATTACTTAATCTATCATCCACATCATTTACACAAGCACAGATGAAATCTTTGGAGACTATTATCGAAGCATTCTATAAGAAGTGTTCGGGTGGACAGGTATTAGGGCATAATGCAATCGATGCGAAATCTCAAGATCCATATTTCGATGTATTATCTTATGTTGAAAACAAGTTTGGCAAGAAATCCATATACAAGGATCCATTAACCGAAACATCAAAATCTAGAAAAGAACTAGTAAACGTGAGACCAGTATGACAACTACAACTAAAAACGAACCACTAGGTAATAATCCTGCAATCGAGAACACCGAAGGTGTCCCACATGATGGGTTTCAAGATCCGACAGGGGAATATCCCAAGCAAGAATATTTTTATGGTTCGTCTATCAATCGTTCTGCTCGTGGATTAAAAGTAGAAAACCTTTATGTTGGTGGTGGTACAATTGGTACAGATCTTAATCTAGAGGATCAAGAACCATCTCGTTTTCCTTTCAACCAAGTAAAAGAAACTGCGTCTGGTCATATCGTATCTTATGATGATACGCCTGGCGGAGAACGTATTCTTATTAAGCACAGAAAAGGTGCCGGTGTTGAAGTACGTGCAGACGGATCTGTGGTCATTGCCGCCCTTAACAATAAAGTAGAAGTTACTGGTGGTGATCAGACAGTAATAGTTGAAGGTAACGGAAAATTAGTGTATAATGGTAATCTAAACCTTGAAGTAACAGGAGATTACAATGTAAATGTCGGGGGTGACTATAATGTTTCTGTAGATGGAAACGTCAATACTGATATACGTAAGAATAATAAAACCAAGGTAGGTCTCAATACAAACTACACAACAAAAGGTACGGCAGTATATAAGACAGTAGAACACGAAGCAAGAACTGTATTGGGTAATGAAGACCATATCGTAAAAGGTTACTGGAAGAACAACATTGGTTCAGAGGCAGAAATATTTACTGCCAATAGATTCCAAGTATCTGCCGAAGAAGAAATTGCTATGTCCGCACTACAGACAAACATATCTGCAACAGAAATATCAGTTATAGGTATGAAAGGTGTGATGGGTGGTGAACAGGTAGAGATGACATCTCCTGTATACATGGGGCCGCAGGGTGCAGTGCCATTTACATCTGGTGCATCTTTCTATGGTTCATTCCACGGACAAGCACTAGAAGCAATCAAGTCTAAGTTTGCACATAAAGCAGAGAATGCTAAGACTGCGAAGAAAGCAGATAAAGAATCGCCTGGACAACCAAGTGGTGGTGCTCCGGATGTTCCTACTAATATGGAAAGCATTGCACCAGTAAAACCTATACCGATATGTGATGCAGTTGCGGGTATACTATCAGATGGTCATTTATCTATTAGAGCAATTGCTATTGATCCCAAGGATGATTTACGTAATACTCTTTTGTTCAGAGATGACTATGCAGGATTATACGAAAAAGTTCCTACTATGGATGAGATTCGTTCTACGTTAAGAGATCCGGCAAATAAAACAATTGCGAATGATGAAGGAACAGTCGTAGTAGACTTATTGATAGGTGAAAAACAATTGAATGCTGAGTGGAGTAAACCTTTCCCACCAAAGACGGGACGTATTGCTAAGAAGAGTACGTCACCTAGATTTGGATATACGGCACTAGGCAACTCTGTTAATAATAGAGGAAAGAGATTTAAATGATAATAGTACCAGACCAAAATTATAATCCAAACTTTGCAGAGACTATCGACTCTAGTCTAAAGTTATCGCCTGGCGTAGCACTTTCTAAATTTCTTGGATCTAAAGGCAATCCATGTAGTTTGACATCTATCAAAAAGTATCAGACGGATCAAGATGCACGTAAGCAACTCGCACGTAACTTGTATCTACACGCAGAACTATTCCGTATGATTAATAACAATACTGATATGTTTAAGGATGTAAGACTAGTAGTGATAGAAGGTGTGTATAGAGGTGGGCCTTTGGAGACAGTTGCCGGAGATAACTTGAAGAAACAAGACGGTGAATTAGTAGTTTATAGATTAGTTGATGAGTCTGGTCAGATTGATTTTGAACGAACATTTGATCTGGCAGAGTACTGGAAAGATTACGGGCACTATCAAAAACTAACACTAGAGTACGATAACTGGAATCCAGACGGATCCCTTACTGCTCAGATAGCAATAGAGGTTCCTAAAGTACCAGAGGACTTCTCTATTTATTTCGAACGTAAAGTTGAGACATTTTATAATGGTCAACTTTTTGCAAAGAATGAACTAATAGAAGTGCTCGATAACGTATAAATAGAACTATAGGAATTTAGGATACTAAAATGGCAAGAGCATTTTCAATAGAAGACGGAGGTCTTGATAATCAAACCTCTCTCAGCGCAACAAAGAACAGACAGTTTCTTGATCTGGATCTTAGTTTTGCTGTGAAAGGGGCAGGAGATGTTTATAAGAAGACTGCCATCTCTGCTGTTAAACAATCATTAAAGAATTTACTTTTAACGCAACGTACCGAAAAACCATTTAATGCTTTTATGGGTGCAAATCTAAATTCTTATTTATTTGAGTTAGCAGACGATGCTACATATGGACAAATTAAACATGTCATCCAAGAACAGATCCGTGTGTTTGAACCTAGAATTGACTTTACGAGGTTGCAGGTAAACGTAAATCCGGACGCAGATAATAACTCACTGGATATAACAGTGATATTTAATATAATTAACCAAGGAGAACTAGTAGAGTTCGACTTTAAACTAAGCAGGTTACGATAATGGCAACAACAATCAATTCATCTGATTTAGACTTTAACTCGATAAAGACTAATCTAAAGACGTATTTAAAACAACAATCAGAGTTTAAAGACTATGATTTTGATGCGTCTGGATTATCTAATCTGTTAGACGTTCTAGCATACAATACGCATATCAATGGTTTGACTGCAAACATGGCATTGAACGAATCGTTCTTAAACACTGCTCAGTTAAGATCTAGTGTAGTATCTCATGCAGAGACACTAGGTTATATACCACAATCAAAAACTGCATCTCAAGGAACAATTAATCTGTCGTTCAATATCGGTGTTGATCAGCAAGACGTACCGGAAACATTACAGATATTATCCGGATATAAATTTACTGCGTCAGTTGATGATGCTTCGTATACATTCCAAACACAATCATTGATCGAAGCAACCAACGATGGTAACAACTTCTTCCAATTTAAAACACTAGACGGCAACGTAAACATTCCTATATTCGAAGGTATTGCCAAAACCAAAACTTTCTTTGCAGGAGAAGATGCAGAGGATGCCTTATATATTATACCAGATAAAAATTTAGATCGTGCAACTGCCGTCATTAAAATATTTGATAGTCCGACATCTTCTGACTTCACAACATATATTAATTTGGAGACTGCTACTAATATTACTGCAACAACTCCGGCATATATTCTCAAAGAAGCACCGAACGGATACTTCGAACTGACATTTGGTAATGGATCTACATTGGGTGCAGTACCAAAAGCAGGTACTAAGATCACAGTAGAGTATCTTTCAGTGGATGGTACTAGTGCCAACGGTGCTAGACTATTCGAACCATTGAATACCGTTGAGGTTACTGAACCCGTTTCTGGTACTGGTCTACAAAGATTACCTATTGTATCTACAGTGAACCGTTCAGTCGGTGGTGATGATAAAGAATCACTTGCGTCTATTCGCAGAAACTCACCATTCAGATATGCATCTCAAAATAGAATGGTAACACATGCAGACTATTCCAATCTTATCCTTCGTAACTATGGATCTTTAATTAATGATATTATTTCTTGGGGTGGAGAAGACAACCTTATACCAGAATATGGTGTGACGTTCGTGTCTATTGACTTCAAAGAGTCACAAGGTGTTACATCTGATCAGCAAAAAGTAATCGAAGATACTGCTAAGTCAAATATACGAGTGCTCGTTGATCAATTATCTATTGCCTCTTTTGCATTGAAGTACACAGATCCAATCGATACTTTTATTGAAAGTAATGTGTTCTTCCAGTATAACCCAGATTACACTAACTTGTCAATCAATACTTTGCAAGAAAATGTTAAAAATATAATGAACGTATACTATAGTGGAAATATAGGTAAGTTCGGACAGGCATACAGAGCATCACAACTACTTAGATTGATTGATGACGTAAGTCCTGCTATCTTATCATCTCGTGTAGAGACTAAGATGCAACAAAGAATATATCCATCTTCGGGTGTTGAACAGGATTTCTCTTTTGCATTCCCTGCTTCAATACAGTCACCAGATGATGTTACTACTGTCGTACAATCATCAATCTTTAAACGAACATTCGCTGGACAGTTATTAAACTGTCGTATTGAAAACGAGTTAAAGACTGATACAACTACTGGTAGGAGATTACAAATTGTAGATACTGCTAGTGGTGATATTAAGGTTGACAATGTAGGTTCATATGATGCAGGTGCAGGAACAGTAAGTCTAGTAGGGTTTAAATCCAATACTAATGACTCAATCAAGTTATCTGTTACACCTGCTAATGCATCTGCTATTGTACCTACAAGAGAATATATTCTCAAGCATGATACCACAAGACTAAGTGCGAAAGGTATTCGTACCACATCATCGAACTAAGAGTAATATATGAGTACTGTTTTTGATAAAACATTAAAGGATACAAATAGACGTGCAATTAATCTGCGTGAGTCGCAGGTCGATGCTGTTTTACCGTCTCACTTTTTAGCAGACTATCCTAAATTCGTAACGTTTCTAAAAAAATATTATGAGTTTGAAAATGATAATGCTTCCTTAACTCGTTTCATTAATAATGTTTTCGAAACAAGAGACGTATCTCAAACAGATTTAGATCTACTAGAATACTTTGAGGATGAGTATCTACTTGGACAAAACTACTTCCAAGGGTTCATTGATAAAAGAACAGCAGTAAAATACTCTAGTTATTTGTATCGTAGTAAAGGTACTAAATACTCTATAAGACAGTTCTTTAAGACGTTCTTTGGTATTGAACCGGATGTTGTATATACGAAACAGTATATATTTAACTTAAATGAATCTAAGATAGGTTCAGAAAGTGCTCGATACTTAACGGATGATAAACTGTATCAGACATTTGCTCTACAGATTAGATCAGAATTATCTTTAGCACAGTGGAGGGATGCGTACAAATTATTAGTCCATCCGGCAGGAATGTATCTTGGTGGTCTTACACAGATAGTAGGAGAAGGTAGACTTGATTCATTACAGTACGATCCAGGCGAAGCACTTAAACCACCAATTGTATTGGAAGGTCAAGCAGACTTTGATGAAAGAGCATACGAGCAACATACCGCATTGTTCGACATCAATAATCCTACAGACGTGAGTGGTTCAAGAATACAGTTTAGAATGAGAATGGGTAGTAGTTCTGGTCTTGCACAAGACTCGGCACAACTATCATTGGGTATTCCAAGAGGTAATGATATTAATGATCTTGAGAACCTTACTATCGACAATATTGATAGAATGTACTCAAGTCTTGGTGAGTACTTAACACCAGATTCACCGACATTCGATGATGACAGTGATGGATCTACACAGTTTGCAGGATTTGATTTCTCTAGTACAGAGAGAATTGACCAAGAAGTATTCTCTTGGAACCCCGCAGTATCTAGGGTAGACTCAGACCACCCAACATTCAGTACACCTGTTGGTGATTCTGATAGTGAAATTTCTCTAAGAGAAGCAATTAAACGTAACTTCTAGTATAAATAGAAGTAATAATCTTTAGGTAGATAACATGACATTACAAGTATTAAACAGAGGAACCGTTGCCAACGATGGTACAGGAGATACACTCCGAACTGCCGGACTGAAGATTGGGCAAAACTTCTCTGAAATTTATAACAAACTGGGTGACGGTGCATCATTGATGTCACTGATCGATTTCGATTCTAGTGGTATCATCTTTGATGGTGTAACTGCTAACGCACATAAGACTACATTACGTGTAGTGGATCCTACAGGGACTAACCTTGCACAGATCCCAGATCATACAGGTATCCTTACCATGGATACTAATACTCAGACTCTTACAAACAAGACTCTGACTAGTCCAGTGTTAACTACACCGCAGATCAATGACACAAGTGCAAATCACCAGTATGTATTCGCAGTAAGTGAACTTGCCGCTGATCGTATAGTAACTCTGCCTCTACTCGGTGGAGGAGATACTTTTGTATTCAATGATCATACTGCTACACTAAAGAATAAAACACTACAATCACCACAATTGAATTCACCTAAGATTGGTGCGTTCATTGCGGATAGTGCAGGTAATGAGTTAATTCAACTTACTAAGACCGCAGCTGCGGTAAACTTTATTGATGTTGCGAATAGTGCAACCTCAAACAATCCAAAAGTTACTGCAACGGGTACAGATACAAACGTTACTCTTGAACTACATACTAAAGGTAATGGTGGTATTTCGTTCAATAGTAAAGTCATATATAAGACACAAGGTATTTCAAGTACTGGTGGTACAGTAAACTCAACTGATCCTGTAACTTTATTTACTTCTGGATCTACTGGAACACACACAATGGGTAGTGGTACAACTAGTATCAATGGAGAAGTTAAGACTCTTGTCGTATCTGGTGCGGGACAACAAACAATTAATGAGAACAGTAACATTGCCGGTGGAAGTACATTAACCATTCCACAGAACGGAAGTGTAACATTAATGTGGTTCACTAACACTTGGATAGTAACAAACTTGCAGGGTGGAGCAACCCTAACATAATATAGGAATAGAAAATGCCAGTAATTACAGATAAATTTAAAAAACAAGTACTTGATGATCTTCTTCAAGACTTCAATGACTCTGCTAGTGTAAGATACTTTGCAGGTATTGGACGTTCCGAGGATTGGAATGATTCAGACGTGGCAACTATTCCTCTTAATAGTCTACGTGATACTCGTAGTGCTCGTGGTTCTATACAATCATTAAAATTAATTGAAGATGCTACATACGTAATCCCACGTAGAAGTTGGGTTGCTAACTTAATCTATGACGCATACGATGATGCGGATGTAGGTTTTCCAGAGAACCCATTCTATGCTATTAATGCAAACAACGAGATTTATATCTGTCTAGAGCAAGGTAAGAAGCAAGACGGCACTACTCAGTTATCTACAATTCAACCTACAGGTCAGACCACTGGTACTCCATTCAGAACTTCTGATGGTTATACGTGGAAGTTCTTGTACTCAATTGGTGCGTTACGTGCCGATAAGTTCCTATCTTCTGCGTTCATGCCAGTAAGATTTGTAACAACAACTGATTCAGATTCACCGGCAGAAGACTTACAACAGAAAATTGTACAGAATAATGCGGTTAGAGGTCAGATTGTTGGATATAAAGTAACTAATGCAGGATCCAGTTATACCTCTGAACCGACAGTAACTATTACAGGTAATGGTACTGGTGCTACTGCATATGCAGTACGTGCAGGTGAGACCATTATTGATGTTAAAGTAAAGGCAGACAGTGCGGGTAACTCAAGTGCATCATACTATGGAACAGGATATGACTATGCAAACGTAACACTTACTGGGGGTGGAGCAACTGCAAGTTCTTCTGCAACCGTGAGACCTATATTTGGAAATCCAGAAGGTATTGGTGCAAACCCAGTAGTCGATTTAAAATCACAGGGCATGATGTTCAACTCTAAACCAAATGGTATTGAGACTGGTGACTTCATCACAGGTGATGAGATCTTCCGTCAAGTATTGTTACTACGTAATCCTCATGTAGATAGTGCGAACGGCCCAAGACTTACATCTACTACTGCTCGTGGTGTTGATAAGATTGTAACAGACGGAAACAGTTTTGTCAAGTCAAGTGTACAAAAATCTACAATATTAGGTGCTACTAGTGGAGCAAAGGGAATCATCGATGATACGAATGATTCTTCTAGTGTTTGGTATCACCAGAATGAAACTACAGGATTCAAAGCATTTCAAAATGGTGAGAGTATATCAGTAGTGGGTAACGCAACTATTAATGGAACTATTCAATCAATTACTGAAGGTGAGTTCAATCCGTTTACGGGAGATCTGCTATATATTGATAACCGTTCAGCAGTAACTCGTTCAGCAGACCAAACAGAAGACTTGAAAATAGTTATAACAATCTAGGAAATAAGAAATGGCAACTACTTTAACAGAACAAACATTACGTTCAACGTATAAGGACGATTATAAAGATAGCGATAATTATCATCGTATACTCTTTAACGCAGGTCGTGCTCTACAGGCACGTGAATTAACTCAGTTACAAACGATTCTCCAGAAAGAGATTGCTCGTTTTGGAATGTATGTTCTAGAAAAAGATGGTGTTGAGGTTTCTGCGGGTGGTAGTGCTGTAACTAACACATACTCGTATATTAAAATATCAAACGATGCCAATAATTCTTTTGATGATATTAGCACACTTGAGGGTACAGTACTTACTGGTGCAACCTCTAGTATAAAGGTTAGAGTAGTAGAAGCAGTTGCCGCTGTCGGATCAGATCCGGATACTATTTATGTCCAATACCTAGAAAATCCAAATACTATTTCACCTGCTAATCAACAAACAGATAATGTTGTTGTGACACTGGGTGAAGTTTTAAGTAATGGATCTAATATTAACTTAACTGTACAAACTACAAATACCACTACTAACCGTGCTATTGGTTTTGGTTCTATTGTTGAAACTAATGCCACAGACTTCTTTGTTGCCGGTCATTTTGTATATGCCGATAAGCAAAAGATTTTCTTAGACAAGTACAAGAACAACCAAACAGTAGACTACGGATTTAAAGTAGTTCAAGATATCATAACAGTTACTGATACAGATGCATTGTATGATAACCAAGCGGCAACTCCAAACAGATCATCGCCTGGCGCAGACAGATTACGTATTCGTCTTATTTTAACTAAGAGAAATGATGTTGTTGCGGGTGATACGTACTTACATGTAGGTCGTGTTGTAGCAGGTAGACGATTCGAAGGTGGTGTACAACAAGCAGAACACAAAACATTTAAATATGTTGATGAAAGAATCAACGACCTTGCCGGTGACTTCATTAAGAAGTATTGGAAAACACGTGTTACTCCAAACGGTAAATCAATTTACAAAGCAGATGGAACTGTAGATGACTACTTTAAACTTATAGTAGATCCAGGCTCTGCTTATATTCAAGGTAAAAGAGTAAAAACCGACTCACCTAAAATTCTTCCTCTAAAAAGAGCAACCGAAACGATTGAAAGAAGTGAAGATCAAATTGGTATTAGTTATGGTAACTACATGTATTTCGATTCTGGTGTTGGTATGCTTGATGTCGATACATGTGAAACAGTTGACCTCTTACCGAACGCAAACGGTACGGGTACCAAAATTGGTACTGCCAATGTTCGTGCCATTACTCAAGGTGAACCGGCAGGTAGACTCCGTGTTGAATCTGGTCGTGGTGCAGTAGAATTTGCACGTACACCCGCATACAAACTTCACTTGTTTAACGTACAAGTCACTAATTTAACTAAGTCTATCGGTGACGTAATGTCAGTTAAGTCTGCCACTAATACTCACTATGTTACTGTAGTACGAGACAAAAATAATATTAACCACATATATGAGCAAGAAAAGGCAGGTTTATTATTTGATGCTCCTATTCGTAGACCAAAATCATTCTTAGATGTAACTTATACATTTATGAAGAAGTATAACTTTACTGCGAGTGCCGCTACAAAAGACATTACTTTAACAGATGCCGGAGAATCGTTTGTAAACGTATCGGATGTACTCATTGCCGCTACAGATGATTGGATGCCTTCTGGAGTGTCTGCCTCATTACAGTCAAACAATAAAGTTTTACGTTTAAGTGGTTTGACAAGTGGTAAAGCATATGAAGTAATTGGATTCATTAAGAAGACAAATTCTGCTGTTAAGAATAAAGATTTAGTAGAAACTACTGTTACCAGTACACTTGATAGTGACGGTAAAGGTTGGTCTGTTATTAAACTTGGAGCATCTGATATATATTCTGTCGATAGAGTTAGAAAACATGACTCGGATGGTGAAGATATATTCCCACACTTTAGATTCGATGCCGGTGCTCGTATGCAATCGTATGAAGATGGTAGATTGCTTTATCAAGGTGGTGGATTAGATAGTGCTAACCAACCAGTATTTGTTAGGTTTAAACACTTCTCTCCGGATGCGTCTGGAGCATTCTTCGCAGTCAACTCATATGACGGTGAAGTAGATTACCTAAAAATACCTGCTCAGACATTACGTGACGGTAACAAAGTCTCTCTAAGAGATGTTATTGATTTCCGTCCATCTACTAATGGTTACGGTGTATATAACAATGTACCGTTACTACCAGTGCCAAGTGATACTATTACTGCGGATGCAACATATTACTTGCCACGTTTAGACAAACTAATTATCAATCCAGAAGCAGGTCTAAAAATTATTAGAGGTTCATCATCTCTTAATCCGAAATATCCTGCTATCCCAGAAGGTTCTATGGATCTATACAATATTCGTATGGAACCAAATACTATGCATACCGAAGATATAACGCAAACGTTGATTCCACGTAAGGGATTCACGATGGCAGATATCGGTAAACTAGAAAAGAAAGTAGAACGTCTAGAAGAAGTTACTGCATTATCATTACTAGAACTGAATACTAAGTTTATGGATGTTCTTGATAGTGGTGGTAGAGACCGTGCAAAATCTGGTTTCTTTGTAGATTCATTTGTAGACCATCAACATACACAAAACAAAGGTGAAGGTGCTAAATCAGCAATCGATGGGCCGAATAAAACATTAAGACCAAGAGCACCAGAAGAAAACGTTTCTTTATTCTTTGATTCTGCTGATGTCTTAACGACTGGTGTTACTAAAATTAAACGTGATAAGGTAGTACTTAACTATACTGGACAACTATTCGAAGCACAAGAACTTGCATCTGGTACAGAAAACCTCGCACCATTTTATCAGCACAAATCTCTATTGAGAATGAAAATTTCACCAGAAGTTGATAGGTGGAAAGATACTGAGTATGTTGGACAGAAAGTTGTAGGTAAAAGCACAAAACTTGATCTTCGTGAAGCACTTAACTGGAATAACTCAGCAAATTCATGGTATGGTGTTGATCCAGATACATTAGAAGTGGGTGATACGAATGGATTTACTAGTGCTACCTCAACTACAGTAGTTACGGATAATACAGATCCAATTCTTATTGGTAGTGAAACTACTGAAACATTAGGAGAATGGGTTGAAGTCGGTACTGTAACAGACGTAGAAACATTATATACTGAAACTGTAGAAATATCAAGAGAACGTACCGAAGAAATATCACGTAGTGCTATTGACTCATGGTGGAACTGGACAGACGGACAGTGGACTGACTGGTCTGGTTGGTACGGTGGTTATGAGTGGGGTGGTGGATATTTTACCGGAGACTTCGGTCTAGGTGGATCTGGAACAGGTTACGGTTACTGGGATTGGGGACAATACTGGTGGGGTGATATCATTACTACAGATATGTGGGATGTTGTTACTACTGAAACTAGAACTGGTATTAATACAGTCAACACCTCTACCTACGAACAGACTAGGACGATAGAGACTACTAACACATATCAATCAGAGCAACAAACTACTACAACTACTACAACAAGTAATACAGTAAACCGTGTGGCATCTGAATCATCTATCAGTGAAGTAGTTGGTGATCATCTTCTTAGTATTACCGTATTGCCAATTATGCGTTCAATAGAAATATTTTTCCAAGCAGACGGATGTAGACCAAATACTCAATACTTCCCATTCTTTGATAATACAAATGTTTCATCATTCTGTAGAGAAGAGACTGCATTTAAAGAAATGTCTACTAAACATATTGAGAACGCCGCAACGTACAAAGATAATGACGGTGTTAAGAAACCTACTCAAGAACATAGTAGAGGTAAAAGTAATTTAATCTCAGATGCTAATGGTACTATTATAGGATCTTTTGAAGTTCCATGTAACAGTGCAATGAAGTTTAGTACTGGGCAACGTGTGTTTGATTTAAACGATGTTAACAGTTCTGATAAAGTTTCCTCTATTTCAAGTGGTTCTGCTATCTTTACATCTGCGGGACAACTAGAAACAAGAGAAGAACATATTCACATTGTTCGTACACTTAAAATTGTAGGTTCAGAAACTACTAGCAGTGAATCAGAAACTACTAGTGCTTTCACTACTTGGACAGAAACACTTGTTGATGAAACTATCGCTACAGACGTAAGAGTATCTGAAACTCAAGGTGTTATTGTTGGTAATCAAACTACGACTACAGAATATGCAGGACAGACAATAGAATACGAAGCATGGGATGGTATATGGCCTGTCGCAGACCATAGTTCAGATACTGGTACACCTGCCGGTGGCACCAACCCTGACGCTGGGACTGATGGTTATGGTACCACAGGAGCAGTTGCTCAAGGTGGACGTGTCAATGATTATGAAGGTGAGTATGGCATATATCACGATCCTATTGCTCAGACTTTCCAAATATCACAAGCAGGTGGTGTAATGCTTACAGATGTAGAAGTATTCTTCTCATCTAAAGGTTCTACCGGTGTTGCCATGGAAATTCGTCCAACAATAAATGGTGTTCCATCTTCTTCACAAATTATAGAAGACACTGTATTAATGGCATCTCAAATTAATGTAGTACCAGATGGTGCTACAAACAAAGTTATGCTACAGAACGGTACAACATTTTCAATACCACCAACGTTCTTATCTGCGCCTGGTGAATATGCTATCTGTCTAAGACCGTTAGAAAATGATCCAGACTTTAATGTATATGTAGGTAAAGTAGGTGAGTTCCAATTAGGTACTACCGAAGCACGTATTCAACAACAACCTATTCTTGGATCATTCTTTAAATCTCAGAACTCTAGAATTTGGGAACCTGCTTCTGATACAGACCTTGCATATAGACTTACCGTTGCTAGATTTGCAACATCTGGTACCGCAATGTTACACAACACTAACGTAGAACCAGAAGCACTTGCAAAGGATCCTTTAATTGTTGATGCCGGTTCTAACTCAGTTAGAGTTATGTTTGGTAACCATGGTTTGAGAGTAGGTGATATCACTAATATTCGTGGTATTGATTCTGCAACTAACTTTGGAAATGGATTAACTGGTGCACAGGTTAACGGTATAAGAGTTGTTACTGGAATGGATAATTCTGGATATACTTATCAAGCAGATGCTACTGCTACTTCACGTAAGTGGTTTGGTGGTAAGACAGTAACTTCATCACAGAACGTAAACTACGAAGTTATACGACCAAATATGGGAATCACTCAACCATCCAATACTAACATAACTGTATCATTAAAAGGTGTGACTCAGCAATCACTTGCCGGAACAGAAACTAGATTCGTTAAAGATTCGAAGTTTGAGGTTGTGGAAGATGGTGCTAACATTAGGTATAATAATGCTCGTGCAATTTATAACAGACGTACTGAAGACCAAACAGGTGCCGGTAAAATGGCAGGTGGACGTTCATTAGATGTACAGGTCAACATGACTACAACTAATCCGTTCTTAACACCTATCCTTGACTTGCAGTCAACAAATGTTATGACTATGCATAACTTGATTTCAAGACAAGATTCTGCCGCTACCGATGGATATAACGTACCATTAACATATATCTCAGAGTTGTCTCCGAGTTTTGGTACTGAGTCCGCAAAGCATATTACTAAGGTAACTACTTTGTCTGTACCGGCAACTGGTTTGAAAATTATGGTCGCCGCAAATAGACCACCACAGGCAGACTTCCAAATGTATTTCAAAGTAGCACAGGAAGGATCTGCTAACATTGATAAAATGACATGGGCACTTATAGAACCAGAGTCAACGATACAACCAGATATTAATCCAAATACTTTCCGTGAGTATCGTTACTTAGTTGGTGGAGATGAAGGTAACTTACCAGAGTTTACACAGTTCCAAGTTAAGATTGTAATGCGTAGTATAAGTTCTGCACATGTACCATCGTTCCGTGACCTAAGAGTAATTGCATTGGCAACATAATGAAAAGACCAACTAAAAATTTTGATGATTATGTAAAGGTACAAGATGAACCAGATTTGGTGAGAGATCCCGAATCTGGTGCGATTATTAATATAAATAGAAGTAGTATCCAGAAAGCAAAGGATGCAAAGAAAAAGAGACTGGCAAAACAGTCAGAAGAGGATAAACTGAGAAATAAGGTTGACGTGTTAGAGAGTGATATCTCTGACATCAAATCATTACTCTCACAACTAGTAGAGAAACTATAGATGTCAAGACCATTTACAAAATTATCAGACTCGTTTAAAATATTACGAGACAACTTAAATACGGTCTCGTACAACGTAGGGGATCCTGCCAACTTACTGACCAATGGTGACAGTGATGTTGTCATGGCAATTAACGAAATCGAACGAGTGTTCGATGCTTCGGCAGGTGAGATATTATATCCCACAGGCAATGCCTTGCAGGGTGAGACTCAAACTAGACTACTATTAAGTACTGCACAAAACAGTGGTACAGATATTATTTTAAAATCTGGATTAGGTATTGATCTTGATGCAGTGGGTGATATCAATCTCGATGCAGGTGGAGCAAACATCAACTTCCTTGATGACTCTGTCAATCGATTTGCATTTACATTAGGTGCAACAAACCAATTAGCAGTTACTGGTATCCTTGATCTTAACATATCAAGTAACCTTGATGCAGACATTGCAGGTAACTCTACACTTACAACTACTGGATCTCAAACACAAGAGGGTACGTCCCTTAACTTAGATTTCTCTGGTGACATTACACTGGATGCCGATGGTAACGATATCATCTTTAAAAACGGTGCAGGTAATGACACCGTAACTCATACACTTGCAAATGATGCAACATATAAGGTTACAGTACCTAATAATTATACCTTAGATGTAGATGGTGAT
>Ga0187219_1000196_pt1 | contig 27521 bp, 9 predicted proteins | sample 13SPOviralmetaG_FD_130162 | JGI IMG/M metagenome (GOLD analysis project Ga0187219, IMG submission 130162) | Marine viral communities from the oligotrophic San Pedro Time Series (SPOT) site, San Pedro Channel, CA, USA - 13 SPOT_SRF_2010-07-21... | ecosystem: Environmental > Aquatic > Marine >... | reverse complement strand
TTGATAATCGTAGTTTTGCCTGTACCGTTGCGTGAGCCTGAATCGTCACCTCCTTGGTCTAAGTTTTCACCAAGCACTAGAGTGAGTTGTTCCTCTTGGAAATCAACTGCTTGGGTAACATTACCCACACTCATAAAGTTTTTAACTGTAAGATCTTTTAATTTTATCATTCTAATCCGTTGTATATGTCCAGTAGCAATGCTTTGTCAAAGTTTTCGCTATCAATTGCAAGTATTTCGTTAGATACAATTTGATCAACACTTTCAAATTGCTCAATGTCTAAGTCGGTGGTTATTTCTTCAATACTCTTCTGCGGAATAAGTGTAATCTCTCTACACTTATATTCGTTCATAAATGTTTCTTTGATAAACGTTGCTTCTTCGAAGCTAATTGGTAAGTCTAATGTAACTCTTAGATACATTTTGCTCTTAAGCATAGTATCTTTTTCATCAATTAGCTGAGATAGCTTTACTGTACGATACTTAGGGCAGTCTGGCCAGTTAATATACACTGGGTCAGCACTGTTCTCACGGTCTAGTACCATCATTCCACGATCGTCGTCCCAAGCATCTGCATAGTTATGCGGAAAGGAGTTACCGATGTAGTGTACATTCTTCTGACTTTGGCGCTTGTGGAAGTGTCCAGTAAACACATAGTCAGGCTTTGTTAAATTTTCTGCTTTAAGGTCACCGTGGTCGGGCATTCTTACCATAGCATTCATTAAGAAGCTAGGTAGTTCAAAGTGTCCGAACATATACTTACAGTCAAGACTAGCAACCTTCTTTGATTCTTCGCCTACCATCCATGGTACCATTGCTACATCTTCGATCTGCGTAATCTCTTCAACAACAGTTACACCTGGAATATGTCTTGCAAACTCAGTGCTCTTAACATCACGTTTGTCTTTATAGTACAAATCATGGTTGCCAGCAAACATGTAGAAGTTGTCAAATGCCGCTCCTAGCTTCTCCAATGCACGGATACCCGCATCCATTGTGGTTAGGTTAAGACTATTTCGATTATGATTCCAGTCACCGCAAAAGATTGCTGTCTCACAACCTTCTTCCTTTGCAGTTTTGATGAACCAGTCAACAAAATCTTCGCAATCTTGGTTATGAATACGGCTATTGCCTTTCATGCCAAAGTGTATGTCAGTAAATACTGCTGCTTTTTTAAACAAAATTATACTCCGTGTAGAGTTTATTGTAATTTAGATCAAGAACAAAGTCAACCGGTTATTTGCCTTCGGTTTCTCTTCGTACTGCTGCGTCCCATTCGCCGCTGTGCAATCTTGTGTAACTTGGATTAAGGTCATTCATTTCAAGAATATCGTCTCGTATGTTTTGATTGCGTTTTTCCAAGTTAATCACACGCACAAAACTGTTTGTAACTGCTGCTGTATAATATGCAAAAGGATTCTGTGACTTTGATTCATCAAACTGTAGTCCAATTTGCGATAGTTGAAGGATTGCTTGACCTTTCATTTCGTCATTGTAAGTGTATCCACGCACATTGCCTCTTGTAGCATAACGATCAACTAATTTCATCCACATCCTTGCTAATTCGTTAGTAGCTTTACCGTGTTCAAGGCTGAAATATCCATTTTCCATGCCTCCAGTCCAATGGCTTTTTCCAACACATATTAAGTTATCATCATCGTCAAACTTATAGTGCTGATAAGGAGGAAATGGCAATTTAACTTTATGATCAGCAACTGTTTTTGGGTTCTTTTTTCTACCAGGTTGGTCTGGAATATGGTCAAACATCATAACACGAAAAATTAGTTCAGTCTTTTCCATAGTTCTATAATCAATTTCGCAATCTGCAACTTTAACACGTCTACCAGCAGCCTTAGCTGCTTCGTAGTCGATTGTTGACAGTTTTTTTGCTTTATTTCTTTTTGCTTCTGCAATACTATTCCGGTTTATCTTGTCGATGCTTGGTAAGATAATATCGTAATTTGCAAATCCAGGTTCCATAAAACTGCTGTAGTTAATTTTGCTCTTGTGTATTTCTGATAGCATGTCTCTATTATTAAGATACTTTACTCTTCTAGCCATAATTGCTCCTATTTTATATTTATTATAAACTACGTACATATCTTTGTCAACTAAATACTATAACAGGAGTATACATGGGATTTTTTAACTTTCTTGACACAGTTGCCGAAAATGTAAACAAAGTCAGCAGCACTGTGCAATCAGCACGTAACTTTGTGGATATGGTAAGAGATCCTGCAAAGTTGATTAGTAGTATTAGAAGTAGGAGTATTCCTTCTGGTGCTGTTCCTCAAGGTAGGCGAACTGTAAACGGAAGTTTTGTTGTTGCAGATCAAAAAGATGGACAAGACTGGCGTGTTCGAATACATTTACCTGCGCAACCTAGCACATTTGAAACTTCAAAGATATTGCAACCTTTGGTTAAGAGTAATGGAAGTATGGTTTTTCCTACTACGCCACAAATTCTTGTAACACACGGTGCAAATTATAATATGATGCATCCTGTTCATACAAATTATGCATATCCTGTTTATGAAAACAGTATGGTTGAAGATATTACTATCAGCGGAGAATTTCCTGTAGAGAACGAAGCAGACGGTGCATACTGGATTGCATCAGTACACTTTATGAGAAGTATAACAAAAATGTTTTACGGCGAAGGTGATTTACAAGGTTCACCACCGCCGAGATGTGCGTTAAGTGGATACGGAGACTTTATATTTGATCAAATGCCTATTGTAATCAAGATGTTTAGTATTGATTTACCTAACAATGTTGATTATATAAAGGTTCCAATTGACGGCGAAATATATCAAGATGCAATACTAAGGCAGCAAGGATATGTACCCAAGACAAGTACATATACCTATGTTCCAACGTTAAGTACTATTAATATTACTGTTGCACCTGCATTTAGTAGAGATGCAACTAGGCAATTTAACCTTACAGATTTCATTAATGGTGATTATGTAGGCAACGGTGGAGGATTTATCTAATGGCAAAAACATTTTATGCAAAATCAAGTCCGTATTACAAAACTCCAGTATTCGACAGACAAATGGGATACTTTAATAAACGTAATATCCCAGCTGATATAAATGACATCACATACGAAATTGAACCTCAGTATGCTTACAGACCAGATTTGTTAGCATATGACTTATATGGGAGTGCAAAGTTGTGGTGGGTATTTGCAACAAGGAACATAGATAGTCTTAAAGATCCTATTTTTGATTTTGTTCCTGGACTAAAGATAAAGTTACCGCAAAAACCTACTATTGATGCATTAATTGGATCATGAGTATACAACCAAATCCTTTGGCAAAATTTGCTAGTTATAATTATAGATATAAATTAGGAGTTGTTTCTCCTGATAAGGTAAACAACCCTGAATTGTACATCGAGAACGGCCCTGACGTTACAATAATAGCATCTGGCGGAGCTGCTGGCAAAAATGTTACAACATTTGCCGAAGAACAACTAGGAGTAAATGTAGAATTTTTTATTGATGACTTTAGCAGCGAATATCTAGTTGTTCCTAACCAAGCAACAAGTGTAAGTAATCAAATACAATTTGAATTTAAAGTAACCGAACCGTTGAGTGTAGGGTTATTCTTTCAAACAATAAAACTTGCAGTAAATCAAGTGTACAACAGTGAATTTAGTTATTTAGAAGTTCCATTTTTGTTAGAGCTAGATTTTGTTGGATACGATGACGACGGAAACATATTTCAAGGGGCTGAATATGGTATACCAAAACATAGTTTATTAATAAAACTTACAAATGTTACATTTAATGTTGACCAATCTGGTTCTATTTACACAGTAACAGGGATGCCGTGGAATCATCTAGCACTTACAAATAATGCATCAAAAATACAAACAGATTTTAAACTTGCTGGCGATACAGTTGAAGCAATGCTAGAGGGTAGTGAAAATAGTTTAACTGCACGTCTTAATAAAATTGAAAAAGAATTAGAAGCTACTGCCGGACAAGAAGGCAGACACAAAATAGTTGGAAATAGGTATCGTATAAGTTTTCCAAACGATCCTAGTACAAAACAACCTACATTAGATTTATTTCAAGTAAACACCAGTAACGATCCTAGAGAAATTGAAAGACGAGCCAACGGAAATTTTGTAAACAACAGTGACGACCTTAATGCACATCTAGCAAATGATACTGCTAGGACCTATAGTGCTACGCCGACAACAATAATGACACCCGGCGGCCCTGAAGAAATAGTTCAAGGCGCATCTGAACTTTTGCAACGGCAGAATGCACTATCTCAAGTGAGAACATCAAGTGCTACTGCTAGTGGTAGTGTAAATTATCTAGGACAAAGTGCAATTATCACAGACTTTACAGATTACGGAACCAATCCGTTTGGAATAGATAGTGTAGTGTTTAACTTTGATGAAGGCGATGACGATAGAATAGGCGATGAAATATATACTCGTGGTCCTTTAACAATTGATGCAAATACTAGAGAATTTCAATTTGATATTGGCACAAAAATATCTAAAATTATTGCTGATGTAATTTTATCCAGCGATTGGGGCTTGAATCTAATCAATCAAAAACCTGACGATAAAGGAAATATTGAATGGTTTAAAATTCACACCGACACAAAGATACGTGGCATTGAAGAATTAAAAAATACAGGAAATTTAGCATTTGACTATAATTTTATAGTAACTCCTTATAAGACTGATGCAAGTCTAATTGCAGGAAATACAGTAGCACACAATTATACTGCAAAAATTGCAGATTGTGTAAAAAGTTATCAGTACATTTACACTGGACTAAATCAAGATATTATTAACTTTGAATTTAACATAGACAATGCATTCTATAAAGAAATATTTAGAAGCAACGAAGGAAATATTGATAATGCCGCAGACGGTGGTACCGCAGTAACTACAGATGTAGTTGAGAGACATGTTGGACGTAACAGTGTAACTAACGGAGCAGGACTTGCTTCATTGGGAGCTAAGGCAGCAATTGTACCTAGTGCTAGTACCAGCGGTGGTAGCGGTGCAAGAACAAGCAAAAGAGAAGTTGCAGACTTGTTTGCTAATGCTGTCTTAAACAGTGATATTGATATGGTTACACTTGATTTAAAGATTTGGGGAGATCCGTATTACTTTATGGATAGCGATGTTGGCAATCAACGAACTCCAAGCGGTGGCAATCCAAATGTTACAATAGATGGAAAAATTGATCCAGCAAGAAACGAAGTATATGTGTTGATTCAATTTAAATCTGCTGTAGATTACAATGGCAATATATTACAAATGGATCCAACTAATTTATTCAGCGGAATTTATAAAGTTGTAACATTTACCAATGATTTATCCGGCGGTTTATTTACTCAAACACTTAACTTAATTAGAATGCCAAATCAAACCGAAGAAAGTGTTGAAGCTAGTAATTCTATTGTAACAGCAAATGCACAAGGAAACTTGCCTTTGGTACTATCAAACTTGCAAACTGAAAGTGCTAATAGAGCTGCTGATTTTGAAGCATTAGTACAACAAGCAAGTGATTTACAAACACTACAAACAGCGTTTAGTCAAGCAGGTATACAAGATTTTGAAAAGATTCTAAATGGCGGGCAGATATTTGATATTGCCCAAAATTTAGGAGGTGCGTTTAATCAGTTAGCAACAGCACAACAAGGTTTCCAAGCTGCACTTAATGTATTAAATGGAGGATTGCCTGGATTGTTAAATCGTGCTATTGGAGATACTAATCTAGGGCAAACAGTTAACAAGGTAACAAACATTAGAAACAATGTTAATAATATACGAAATGATATCAGAGGACTTTTTTAAATGCCAGGTGGAATGAGAAGAACACGTGATGGAAGAACCAAAGATAGTGTAGAATCTAGAAATATAAAGCCCGGTATTCATATCGGTAGAGTAGTAAATCATTTAGACCAAAGATTTATGGGTGCTCTTCAAGTACAGCTATTGAAAATTACAGAAGGTGGCAACGACTTTCAAGAAGGCGGCCAACTTATTACCTGTCAATATGCTCCACCGTTTGCAGGACAAACACCTTTACAAAATGTAGGTGCAAACAACACATATGCTGAAAGCCAGCAAAGTTACGGATTTTGGGCAGTGCCTCCTGATGTAGGAACAAAAGTTATTGTACTACTAATTGAAGGAATGCAAGATTTTGGATTCTGGACAGGATGTGTACAAGATGATTATATGAATTTCATGGTACCGGATGGTAGAGCTGCAACAGCAAACAACAACGACGGTATTAAACTTCCTACCGGTGAATACAACAAAGCACTAGTTGAACCCGATGGCGAGTTACAACCTACAAGATATCCCAAACCTGTAAACACAGACTTTGTTGAAAGTCTTTCAGAACAAGGATTGTTGGAAGATGATATTAGAGGACTTACTAGCAGTAGTGCTAGACGTGAAGTTCCTAGTGCAGTGTTTGGAATAAACACACCTGGTCCTCTTGATAAAAGAAATGGTGCTCCGAGAAATCTCAGAGGTGCAACTGGCCAAGAAGCTAGTGTGCCAAGCAGTAGACTTGGTGGCACTAGTATTGTAATGGACGATGGCGACGATAAGATTTTACGTACCGGTTCTCCTGAAACTAGTCCAAGCGAATATGTAGACATTGAAAACAGTTCGGGTTCAGGTGACAATACTCGTCCTGCTAATGAATTGTTTAGAGTACGTACTAGAACAGGACACCAAATATTATTACACAATACCGAAGACTTGATTTATATAGGCAATGCTCGAGGAACAAGTTGGATTGAAATGTCCAGCAACGGTAAAATAGACGTATATGCCGAAGACAGTATAAGTTTACACACTAGTCAAGATTTCAACTTCAGTGCAGATAGAGATATTAATTTAAATGCAACAGAAAATATCAATATTGCAGCTGGTAACAAAATCAAAACCACAGCAGGTGCAAGTATGGATTTTACAAGTGTTGAATATACTAGTTTTGTTGCAGGTGGAAGTTATACTGCAAAAGCAGATAGTTATATTTCCTTGAGCTCAGACAGCACAGTAGGTATTGCGGGCGTAAACAGTGTTGCAGTTACAAGTAGTGCAGCAGATGTCAATTTATCAGCTGCTAAATTTGCAAATGTTGCAGGAGTATCTGGAATAAAAATGGGCAGCAGCGGCGATGCGCATATGAAAATTGGCGGTAATATTTTCCAAGAAACTAATGCTTATCACGTAAACTCGCAAGAGTTTTTTGCATATGCAAAAGGACAACTTAACTTAAAATCTGATGCCGATATGTTTTTGAATTCTGCTGTCACTATGAACATCAAAGGCAAAAGTGCATACATCAACTCCTTATCCGGAGACACACATATCAAAAGTGGTGCAGATGTTAAAATCAACGCCGTGGCAGACATCAGTAATTATGCAGTTAATGTGCTGAGAAATGCAACAGCAAATATTCAAGATAGAGCTGCTGCTGCAATTGATGTACAATCAACTGGTGGATATATTAGGTTAAATGCTGCAACTACAATGGATGTCAAAAGCGGCACTGCTATGAAAATTACCGGTAACACTATGGATTTAAAAACACTAGGCGGTGTACTAATAGCAGAAGCAAGCAGTGATTTAAAATTAGAAGGTGCGTTAGTAAAAATTGACGCCGGTGATACTGCAACAGCAGCAACAGCAGGATCGGCAAGTGTTGCAAGTGTTGCAATCGGTGCACAATCAGCAACACCGGCTACTCTTGCTATCAGGCCAAATCCTGTTACTCCTCAAACTCCGATAATAAGTTTAATAGCAAAAATTCCAAGTCGTGTTCCACAACACGAACCGTGGCTGCAACATGAAAATTTAAACCCGTTAGAATATGTTCCAGAAAAAACACGAGCAGGAAAAGAATCAGTTGACTCTTTTGTACAGCCTATACCAGATACGTTTGTCAACATTGGCAATAGAACCACCGCAGGAACAACAACTGCATCAGATAGAACATCTGATCGCGGCTATAATCCTACAGATGGAGATTACGAAGAAGAAACTTTAGGAGATTTCAAAAACTTAGCAAGAGATACAATATATGTAGTTGGAGATTTTCATGCAGTAGGAATACAATCTGCAGGCGGCTTCCAAGGTTCTCCTAATGCTAGTGCAACAGCAGAACAAATTGCAGCAAACCAAGTAGGAAGAGTTCCTGAAAATAGTGTAGTAATTGTTGCTGCTGGTGCTAATAGTTCAGATAGCAGTCCAGATGTTGTACAAAAAACAGTCCAGGAAAAAATAGTAGATCCTCTTCTGAGAAAGAACTGCTATGTATTGTTTGTGAATTATCCTACTGTTGACTTAGCAGGGTCCTATGCAAGTGCTTATGATGCTGCCGGCATTGATGCAAATTATAATGCGGTCCGAGGTGCGTTAGATCAAGTTGGCGCAAACGGCACTATAGATTTAAATCAATCTGAAATTGATCCAGCAGATCCTAGAAAATTACGTGCAACAACGGCTGCATATGAACGAATAGTGCAGGCTGCCGAAGCAGCAGTTAGCGCTCTTCCAGATCCTTCACCGTTTGGAGAATACAATGGCACAATGGGCCCGTTACTTGCTGCTATAAGAATTTGCGAAGTTAGTGATGCAAGTCCTCCAGGATATAGTATTGTTTACGGTGGAATTACAGGATCATCTAGACCTCCAAGACCAATAACACAAATGAGTGTGCAAGAAGTAAATAATTGGCAATTTAGTATTAGAAACAATGTTACTAGTACAGCAGCTGGTGCTTATCAAATTATTTCAACAACATTAAAAGGGTTGATCGACAGCGGCGCATGTTCTGGCAGTGATAGATTTGATGCTGCTACACAAGACAGGCTTGCTCTATCATTGCTTAACCGGAGAGGAATGTCAGGATGGAAAGAAGGGCAAACCAGCGACGAACAGTTTGGATATAAGATGGCTCAAGAATGGGCAAGTATGCCTGTTATGATAACTGGCGTTAAACTATCTAGCGGAACATCTACAAATGTTAATAATGCATATTACGGCGGAGTTGCAACAAATCCAAGTAACGCTCGAAGACCGGCCAGTTTTATTAAAGATGCACTTGTAAGAAGTAAGAGCGGCGAGACACAGGAAAATGAAGAAACAGAAGCAACACTAACTGGCGAAGAACTAGAAGCATTAGGATTTGAAGGCGGCGATCCTTATGCAAACTTATCAACACGTAGTACGTTTACCACACCAGGATATGTCGGAGGAACAGGTACAGAACGAGTTCGTCAACGCCAAATTGGACAGAATAAATTCCGAAGCTTGCCAGTGCAGCAGCAGCTAATTGATATACTTAATAATGCAGCAAATGCAACTGGATGCTATGTTCATATTAGCAGTGGCGGACAAATGTCCGCTTCAGACTGGCAAGCCTATCCTGCGTCTAGGAGATCTGGAAGCGTAGGCGGCAAATGTTGGGTAAGAGAACGTGCCGGCGGTCCTCTAGTTAAAGCTAGAACAGGATCGCGACGACATGATAGTGGCATGGCCGCTGATTTGCAAATATCAAGGGATCCTAGTCCAACTACTAACAATTTTGTTAGTTATAACTTTAATAATCTTCCAAATCTTAACGGAAGTAACGACCGCCGCAGTGCTGATAATATACTTTGGGATAAGTTTATATCAAATGCTTTTTATTATGGTATGCGAGGATTTGGCTTCAGATATATGGGAGCCACAACTATTCACCTTGACACACTAGGTGCTTACATTAGGGCAGAAGGTCGATACGTCAATACCGTGGTTGGACATTGGGAAGCCACTCCGGCATGGTGTGTTCAGCAAGCACAAAACGGATTGGACGCATCATGAGTAATTATGTAGATCCAGAAAAAGTCTATCCGTTTGTACACCCGGATGAAACCGAAGTTGTACTTAACGGTGCCGTTGGCCCAGAACCATATGCTATAAAGACATTTGACACACTTGATAGATTGGAAGAATACTTTGTCAATGACAAACCTCCGTTTTCAGATCTTGAAGGCTATAACGTAGCACCAGGCTGGAGTTTTCTAGTTAGAGTTAACGAAACCTACGAAGGTATTGCTGGCAGATTAATATTATTTTATGCAGCTGATAGTGGCATTGAGTCGTCAACTCGTCCTGGGCAAAATATTTCGAATCTGCAGGAAATTCCTATAAAAGATCCGTATGCTGCAAATCCGGGAGCTAGTTATCAAGATGGCGGAGAATTTGACTATGTAGAATTAGAGCCAACTACTATTCCGGCAGAGACACTTGCATTCTACGGAGTTATAAGAGAGAACAACGAAAATCCTAATCAAACTGAACCAAACACAGAGGATGTAAGTCTTGAAGCTACTGCTGAAAAATCCGCAGAACCTGCTAAAGATGCTACAGATGCCCAAGCCGAAGAAACAAAAGATGCAACAGATACAAGCGATACAAGTAATCCGGTAGGTGCAGCTACAGCACAAACCAATGCTGATTTAGCAGCAGCATCTACAGTCGAATCTGATATTAGGAATGGTGCTCCTCCTGGCTCTACTCCAGAAGTTGTTGCAGAATTTGAAGCAAACGCAGATGAATATGCTGCACTACAAACTGAATTAAGTACAAATCCTCCTATCACTCGTGTTGCTGAAATCACAGATAGATTACAAGAAATATCAACATCTCTACCACCAAATTTATCATCTGCAACTACTGCAATCACCAATGCAGTAACACCCTTGCAAAATCCTGGAAATATACCCGGATATGAAAGTTTAGTTTCTCAAGCAACTGCAACCGCAGGAGGTTTTGTTCCTGATGCACGAAGTGCAGTAAACGCTGCTACCGACTTGTTAGATTTTGATGCAGGACTTGATCTTAATCAGTTAGCTAATTTAAGTCAAACATTACAAACTGGATTAACTCAAGCATCTGGGTTATTATCCGGCGGCAACTTATTAGACAATTTGCCAGATGTTAATGAACTGTTTAAATTTGACCCACAGGCACTGATTAAAAATATAGACCTAGGATCGGTAGTTGATAGTCTTTCAACAGTTAATTTTAAAGATATAATTGATGACGTCGGCGGCGATCTCACTAATGTAATTAATTCACTAGAAGGAGCTTTTGGAGCTATTGGCAAATCGTTTGCAAATATTCCTGCATTGGCTGATTTAGTAGGCTCGGATACAGGATTTGGAAATAATAGTACACCGTCGATTACCGGTGGAGAACAAGTACAACGAAGAGTTATTGCAACTCCTGAAGATCCTGCGGGCGGACCTGATCCTGTAAGCACTACTCCTTACGAAAAATTAATCGAAGTATTAGAAAAAACACTTACACAAGACTGGGCAGTTAAATCCGGCAATGGCGATGGTATAAAGCCTAGCGAGCTAGAAGAATCAAGAGATCCAAGGGGAAAAGATCAAATACCTCCTGTGCCTCCGAATACTAATCCACTAATTATGGAAGCGTACAGGATAAGTGGAAAAACTGGGTTTACTAGAGATGGAACTACAGGTGAATATTCTTGGCACACTGCATTTGTTAATTGGGTACTAACAAAAGCCGGATTTACCGCTGTAGGATCAATGAGTGCGCAAGCATATAATTCCTACGGCAACAGAGTTAACCATACAAACTTCAATAACCTACGTGCTAGAAAAGGCGATATTGTAATCTTCAACAGTAGGACGGGTGCAAAACATATTGGATTTTTCTGGAGAATCAATAAGGGTGCTAGGTCTATAACAATACTAGGTGGCAATCAAGCTGGTACAGTTAAGTTGAGTAACTTTCCGTTTAGTTTGACAGATGGCGATTTTTATGTAACTCACATACGCAGAAATTGGGAAGTACCTGCAGAAGTTGAAGCAGCTGGACCTGAAGCAGATCCTGATGCAACTGATCCAAGGGGAGATCAGACAGGTACTACATCAAACGAAAGTGCAATTGTTCCGACAACATCGAGTGTGTTTAAAACAAGCTCAAGCAATGTACAATAATAGGGTAAATACAACATGAGCACATTAGAAAAAAATCTGTACAAAAATCTAAGAGTTAGATCGCCTAAGACTAATACACAGCCTATTATTGACAAAAGCTACAAAGGCATTAGTACAGTAAGCTCAGAAACAAAAAACTATAGATTACGAAATATTGAATTAATTAAACAAGATATTGTAAATCACTTTCATATAAGAATGGGTGAAAAACTAGAACGCCCAGAATTTGGAACTATCATTTGGGACGTTCTATTTGAACCCTTAACAGACAGCCTCAAAGAAGCAATAACACAAAATGTAAATGACATTATTAACTTTGATCCTAGAGTACAAGCTGAAGAAATTGTTGTAGATTCTTTTGAAAATGGTATACAAGTATATACAACTTTAACATATCTTGATTACAATATCACCGAACAATTGCGCTTTACATTTGATAAAGAAAACGGTCTCATTTAATCTGCGCACTTTATTTTTTTCATAAATATTGTATTAGTAGAGGAAGTGCGAATGTCGGCAACCGATAGACAAAATAAATTATTGTTAGCAGAAGATTGGCAAACAATTTACCAAAGTTTTAAATATGCAGATTTCAAAAGTTATGATTTTGATACACTGCGTAGGACAATGATCAATTATATCAGGTTAAATTATCCTGAAGACTTTAGCGATTATATTGAATCCAGTGAGTACCTTGCATTAATTGACTTGATTGCATTTCTTGGACAAAATATTAGTTTCCGCACAGACTTAAATGCTAGAGAAAATTTCATTGAATTAGCAGAACGTAGAGAAAGTGTACTAAGATTAGCAAGACTTATTAGTTACAATCCTACACGAACACAGCCGGCAAACGGACTACTAAAAATTACAAGTTTACAAACAACTGAAAATATCATTGACAGTAACGGAACAAATCTATCAAGTAGAAATATTAGATGGAATGATAGTGTAAATGACAACTGGTTTGAGCAATTTATTAAAGTTTTGAATAGCTCTCTTACACAAGAAAATAAATTTGGTACACCTAGAAAAGCCGAACTAGTTGCTGGCATTAGAACAGAAAAATATAATGTTGACAGCAGACCAGATGTTTTTCCGGTATTTGCCTTCAATAAAAACATCAATGGCAAAAGTTTGCCATTTGAAGTTGTAAGCACAGATATAGCTGATGGCGAAATTATTGAAGATAGTCCGTCACTTGGCAAAAAGATAGGCATGCTTTATAGAGACAACGGACAAGGTGCTGGAAGTGCAAACAGTGGATTCTTTATGCACTTTAGACAAGGTACGTTACAAAAAGCAGAATTTACTGTTAGTTTGCCTACACCAAATCAAACTGTTGGACTAGAAAGTTCAAACATCAACAACCAAGATATATGGTTATACCAACTAGATTCCAATCAAGTTGAACAAAAATTATGGACAAAGGTTGATGCAGTAGAAGGCAACAACGTCATTTATAATAGTGTTGCAAAGGGTGTTAGAGATGTTTATGCTGTTCAAACTAGGACAGACGACAGAATAAATTTAATCTTTAGTGATGGAGTGTTTGGTGAACTACCAAAAGGAAACTTTAGAGCTTTCTATCGCACTAGCGAAAATTCTGATTACACTATTACTCCTAATGAAATTTCAAATATTAAGTTAAACATTCCGTATGTAAGTGCAACCGGAAGTAACGAAACGCTCATTGTACAACTGTCACTTAAACAGACAGTAAGCAATGCTGCAAGCAGTGAAAGCACTGACAGCATAAAGCAAAATGCTCCAAGTACTTACTACACTCAAAACAGACTTATTACTGGAGAAGATTATAACATTGGTCCTCTTGGTATTAGTCAGGACATTATTAAAACTAAAGCAATAAATCGAACCAGCAGCGGCATAAACAGGTATTATGATTTGCGTGACAGTACTGGAAAATACAGCACGACTAATTTGTTTGGTACAGACGGAATTTTGTACAAAGAATATTTAGATATAAAATATAACTTTAGTTTTCAAACTAAAACAGATATCGAAGCTACTGTTGAAAATCTTGTCACTGAAATTATTGCAGATAATAATACCAAAAACTTTTTTGCTGATCAGTTCTTAGACCAAGATTATACGGATCTTGATCTTGCTTGGCAACAGCAAACTAAAGAAACAAATACAAGCACTGGATTTTTGTTAGACAACAATCAATTAGGCGATGCAGATCCGCAGTATTACTCAGTAGGAACAAGCACACAAGGTCCGTTAAGATTCTTGCAAACTAATGCTTTAGTTAAATTTGTTGCACCTTCGGGCAGTCACTTTATGCCCGATGGTACTATTATGAGTGGCCCAGCAAACCATGCTGGAAGCAGAACTTATATTTGGACAAAAGTAGTAGCAGTTCGTAACACTGGTTCTGAACTAGATGAGGCAACAAATACAGGTCCTATCATTTTCAGTGATATAATCCCAAGTGGTGCATTATTGACTAAGGTTAAAATAAAGTACACTAGAGATATACTTACAAGTATAAAGCAAGATATTATAGACCAAGTATTTGCATATAGAACATTTGGATTACGTTATGATAGAGAACTAAGAAATTGGTTTATTATTACACAGGATAATATTAATATTAAGGATAGTTATAATATTGGATTAACTGGAGATACTGCTGGACAAAATCTAGACAGAAGTTGGATATTATTATTTGAAACAAACGGCATTGATTACACAATTACAGTAAGAACATTGCGTTATATTTTTGAAAGCAATGAAGAAATACGTTTCTATTATGACAATAACAAAAAGATTTATGATAGCAAAACAGGCAAAATAGTTAGAGATAAAATTAGTGTTCTTAACATTAATACAGACCTTGCAAGTGCTGGGCAAACTTCACCGTTTACGATTGATTTTGATTGGGCCATTAGCAAAGAGTACAGAGACGATATCGGTTATGTTAACAGCAAAAAAGTTGAAGTAGTATTTTTTGATGAAGATGACGATGGTATAGTTGATAATCCTCAAATTTTTGACGATATCGTTTCGCCAGATACAGTTCCTACTTTAGAAAAATATGTGTTTACAAAAAAATATACAGAGTTTGATACTGAGTATTATAGATATATTTCTCAAAGCAGCGAGAATATTATAGTTGTAAATTCTTATAGAAGTATTAACGCTTCTACTGTAGGAAATCCGGTTTACTATGTTGTTGAAACTGATAGCTTTTGGAAAGTTACTACAGCGACAAGAACTATAGCACAAGTATTTGACTATAAATCATTTGTTGGTAGAGATAATTTAAAATTCCAGTATATTCATGCTTCAGACGAAAATGCAAGAATTGATCCTGCAAGTAGCAACATTATGGATACTTATGTACTTACAAGACAATATGATTCTCAATTCAGACAGTTTCTTAAAGGCGAAGTAACTAACATGCCTTATCCTGCAAGTAGCGATCAATTGTATAGAAGTTATGGTAAAGAAATAAACAAAATTAAAAGTATTAGTGATGAAGTAATTTTTCATCCTGTACAATATAAAGTATTGTTTGGAACATCAGCGGAGACAAATTTGCAAGCAACATTTAAAGTTGTAAAGAATAAGAATCGTGTAGTAAATGATAACGATATTAAAGGTAAAGTAGTTGATGCAATCAATGAATTCTTTAGTTTAGAAAATTGGGACTTTGGTGAAACTTTCTATTGGAGCGAACTTAGCGCATATATTGTAAAACAACTATCTCCAGATTTAGTAAGTATTGTACTTGTGCCAGTAAGTGGACAAAGTAGTTTTGGTAGTTTATTTGAAGTAAAATCTGAAAGTAATGAAATCTTGATAAGCGGTGCAACTGTTTCCAATGTAGAAATTATTACAGCAATCACTGCCGATAGATTAAAATCAGAAGGCAATATTGTTACATCAGTTACTGCAACTGGCGAAGTTATTCAAAGTGCAGCAGAAACAGTAACAAGTACAACTAGTACAGTAGGCACTAGCAACACCGGAGGAAGTAGTTACTAATGGCATACGATAAGGATCAACAGGATTTTCCATTACCGGCAGGTAAAGAACCTGAAAGAAAAGCAGAAAACTTTTTGCCAAAATATTTTAGAACTGATACAAATAAAAAGTTCTTACAATCAACAATTGATCAATTTATTAATGAAGGTGTTGTAGAAAAACTTAACAGTTTTGTAGGTAGACGAAGTGCAAGAGCACGTATTCCTGCAGATACATATCTTAACGATGTATCAGCTAATAGAGAAAATTATCAATTTGAGTCTACTGTTGTTTATAAAGACGAGTTAAACAACCTTGATTTCTTTGCAGATTACAATGATTATTTAGGTCAACTTACAAACTTCAAAGGAACAACTGCAAATCAACGAGTATTAAACCAGCAGGAATCTTATAGCTGGAACCCACATATTGATTGGGACAAATTTAGTAACTTTAGAGAATATTATTGGTTGCCAATGGGTCCTCAACCTATTCCTGTAAAAGGACAAAGCAACAAAGTTGTAAGTACATATACAATTCAAACAGTTGATGATGCAGGAGCTGTAAGCTATGTGTTAAGTCCGGACGGCTTAACTAGAAACCCAACTTTAAATTTGTATAGAGGTCAGGCTATTACATTTGAGATTAATTCTCCTGGGTTTCCTATTGCTTTTGCCAAATCAAGAGATTTTGATGATGCTGATCCTTTACTAGGAGTTGACCAGCAAAATAATAGCATCTTATATACAGACAATATTAAAAAGTACATTCTAAACGATATCGGCGAGTATGTTGAAACACAGGACGACTATATTGAAGAAGGCAGAATTATTTTTGAACCAGACAACGATACTCCTGATGAATTATATTATATAAATCAAAGAAATATAAACATTAGCGGATTAGTAAATGTTTATCAAATTGAAGAAAACAGTAGTATTGATGTTTCTAAAGAAATAATTGGAAAAAGAAATTACAAAACAAGTGACGGTGTAGAATTATCAAATGGTATGAAACTATACTTCCTTGGAAATGCTACACCGGAATCATACAATAGTGGATATTATTACGTTGAAGGTGTCGGAGATAAGATTATACTTGTTTCTGAAAGCGATTTAGAAGTACCGGCAGTATTTACAAATTTAGAACCTGTTCCTTTTGATAATGCAGAATATGGTTTTGATAGATTTCCTTTTGAAGATGCTGCTTCTTATCCAGCAAACAAAGATTATATTACAATTAATCGAGCAAGTGCAGACAGAAATCCTTGGAGTAGATATAATCGTTGGTTCCACAAAGATGTAATAGAAACAAGTGCTAGAGCCAGTAATCTAGATATAAATTTAAATCAAGCACAAAGGGCAAAAAGGCCTATTATTGAATATAACGCAGGTATTAAATTATATCAACATGGACATAAAGCAAAACAAAATGTTAATATTGTAGACACTTATACAAAAGATGTCTTTAGTACAATTGAAGGATTAGAAGGTTATATAATTGACGGAGTAACATTAGCTGATGGTATGCGTGTGTTATTTACTGCCGATACTGATGATCTTGTTAAAGGAAAAATTTACAAAGTAAACTTTATTAACTTTGGAACTACAGAAACTAAGAAAAGACAAATTAGTTTAGTTGAAGAACCTGATGGATTACCTGCAAACGGTGAATGTATTCTTGCATTAGAAGGCACAGAAAATGCAGGACAAATGTATTATTATAATGATGATGCGTGGTTCAAGAGTCAAAAGAAAACAACAATTAATCAATCACCGTTATTTGATCTATTTGACAATGATACGATTAATTTTTCTGATACTATAAATTACACTGCTAGTAGTTTTGCTGGCAACAAATTATTTTCCTATGCAGTAGGCGCTGGCGCAAATGATCCAGAATTAGGATTTCCTTTAAAGTACAAAAACATTAATAATGTAGGCGATATAGTATTTGAATTTAATTTAGTTAAAGATCAGTTTACATATCAAAATAGTACACAAGATCAATTCACCAAAACTTCTGATACAGGTTACTTACAGATTTATAACAGATCATCAGATAGTTTTTCATACGAAAATGGTTGGACAAAAACTTCAAATAAACAAACAGTTAGAGAAGGTGTTGTACAAGTATTCGAGAATCAAACAAATAACTTTGATATTGATGTGTATACTGATACAACAAAAGATATTTTTGTAAAAGTTTATATCAACGGCGTTAGAAAACAAAAAACAGTTGACTGGAATTTAACTCAAGGTGCAAACAATAAAATTGTAACATTAGTAACACCTGCTAAACCAGGCGATTTAGTTGTTCTAAAAACTTATTCTAGTTCGTCAAAAAATGAAAAAGGGTATTATGAAATACCGCAAAACTTAGAAAGCAATCCTGCAAACTCTAATGTTACAGACTTTACCTTAGGCGAAGTAAATTCACATGTTGAAAGTATTATTGAAAATGACTCGTCTTTTGTTGGTGTATATCCAGGAACAAGTAATTTAAGAGATGTAGCATCTCCTACAAAATATGGTACAAGATTTATGCAGCATAGTGGTCCTGCTAATCTATCAATTTACCATATTACAGATAGAACTGCAAACGTAATAAAAAGTATTGAATTTGCAAGTAGAGAATATAGCAAATTTCAACAACAATTTATTAAAGAATCTGAACTTACAGGATTTCACGGCTCAGCAGAAAAGCATGTTGATTTAATCCTAACAAGATTGAATGCAGATAAGAATACCGACTTTAGTTTCTTTGCAAGTGATATGCTAGGATATAAACCAAGTGTAACTACTTCTCATAAAATTGAATATGATGGCGAAGCTTTTTTTGCATTATCTACACCTTTTGATTTAAGTACATTAACCAACAAAGCAGTTAATGTTTACTTAAACAATGAACATCTTGTCTTTGGCACAGATTATATTTTTGAAAACGGTTTTGTAAAAGTTACTAGAAGTTTAGTCGAGGACGACGAAATTATAGTTGTTGAATACAATAATACAAATGGTAGTTATATTCCACCTACTCCGAGTAAATTAGGATTATTACCAAAGTTTGTACCGGTATTGTTTCCTTATGTAACTACTAATGGAACAACAGTTAATATGATACGTTGTCATGACGGTAGTTTAACAAAAGCATATGATGATTATAGAGATGAACTTATTCTTGAATTAGAATATAGAATTTATAATAACATTAAAACTTTATATAATGCTGATGTTCTCGATTATTATGATTTCTTTCCAGGGTATTCAAGAAACACAAATATATCAAAACAAGAAATTGATAATATATTATTAAAAGACTTTAGCAACTGGTTAGAAAAAGCAGGTAACCCAGATTACAGTGATGCATCTTTTTGGGACTCGTCAAATAGCTTTACATATAACTATAGTAATTCAACAGATATAAATGGCGTGCCGTTACAAGGTAGTTGGTATAATATATACCAAACTTATTTTGATACAACAAAGCCACATTTAACACCGTGGGCAATGCTAGGATATGATATAGCACCGACATGGTGGTATTCAGTATACGGTCCTGCTCCATACACTCGAAATAATACTATACTTTGGAATGACTTACGTGACGGTGTTATAAGAGAGCCGGGCAAGTCTGTTATTATAAACAAAAAACTAGCAAGACCAATACTTAACGATGTAATTCCAGTAAACGAATTTGGACAACTTATAAGTCCGCTTGAATGCGGATTAGCAGTTAATTTTGTATTACTAGAAAGTAAACAAAGTTACGTATTCGGAGATCAAGCACCAGTTGAAAGAGCCTGGAGAGAAAGCAGCGAATATAATTTTGCGTTACTTAAAGCATGGGTGTTATTACAGCCTGCAAAACTATTAGGTGTTGGATTTGATATAAGCAGAATAGAAAGAGATATTGCTGGAAATATTGTATACTCTGCTACAGGAAAAAGAATTGCGTTACCAGATTTATTATATCCAAATGTAAATGGTGAAGATAATACAACACTTACAAGCGGCCTAGTAAATTATATTTCAAATTATGTAAGATTTACAAAAGCTGGAAAGTACGAAAGTTATCAAACCCAGTTAAGCGGCCTTAAAAATCAGTTAGGATTTAAATTAGGCGGCTTTGCAGATAAGTCAAAATTAAAGCTAGTATTAGATAGCAGAAGTCCTTTAAACAAAACAAGTGTTTTTGTTCCTGATGAAAACTATGATATATATCTAACTACAAGTAGTCCGCAAGATACTCCTGCTCTAAGCGGTATTATTATTGAAAAAGTTGTAAATGAAAAATATCTTATCAAAGGATATGATAAACAGAATCCTGTATTTACAATTAATCGAGCAATTCCTAAACAATCAGATACTGCTATTACAGTAGGCGGTGTAAGTGAAACGTTTATTACCTGGAATGAAGAGAAAACATATAGCATTGGATCTATAGTAGAATATAGTGGTGCATATTATAGAACAAAAATTACTCATGTAAGCACATCTGATTTTGATACAACTAAATTTACAAAACTAGCAGAATTGCCAATAGTTGGCGGAGAAACAGCAGTGTTGCGTAAATCCTTTGAGGAAGAAACAACAAATATTCCATACGGAACATTATTTGATAGTGTGCAAGATGTAGCAGACTTTATGCTAGGATATGAATATTATTTAAACTCGCAAGGATTTGTTTTTGAAAGTGTTAATCAAGAAACAGCACAAGTAGAAGACATGAAACTTGTATTACAAGAATACTTATTCTGGGTTACACAAAATTGGTCTGCAGGTACAGTAATTGCAATAAGTCCAGTAGCAAGTGAAGTAAAGTTTAGTAGAGATTATTACAGTGTTGACGATCTTTATGATCCTTTCTATGAAACTAACATACTTACTGGTAATGGAACAGCATTAGGTCCAGAATTTAATAATATTTTCAGAGACAAAGATGTTGACTTTACTTTACGTCCAATAGAATCTGATTCGGGTGTTTATCTAATCAAACTACCCTTAGTACAAACTGAACATTTGGTTTTGATCGATAACGAAACTGTATTTAATGATACAATTTATGATCCTACTGCTGGCTTTAGACAAGACCGTATTAAAGTAGTTGGATATAGAACCGATGGCTGGACTGGTAATTTAAACATACCTGGGTTTGTATATGACAGAGCTGAGTGTAGAGTATGGACCCCGTTTACTGATTATACAATTGGAGACTTGGTAAAGTACAAAGAGTTTTATTACAGTGCATTTGGTAAACACACAAGCGGTCAAATATTTGATAATAAAAATTGGAGAAGACTGGCCGAAAAGCCTACGTCACAAGTCTTGCCAAACTGGGATTATAAAGCAAATCAATTTGCTGATTTCTATGATTTAGATACAGATAACTTTGACACTGAGCAACAAAGACTTGCACAGCATTTAATTGGATATCAACCAAGAGAATACCTTGCTAACATTATTACCGATACTGTAAGCCAATACAAGTTCTATCAAGGATTTATACAAGAAAAAGGTACTGCAAACAGTTTAACAAAATTATTTGATCCGCTAAGTGCAGCTGATAAAGATAGTGTTGAATTCTATGAAGAATGGGCAATACGTTTAGGGCAGTACGGTAGCATTGATAACTTAAGAGAAATCGAATACAAATTAGACGAAAACAAGTACAAGCTCGAACCTCAAGTATTTGAACTAACAAATAGTATTAATCAATCTAGAGTTGATCTTGTAAATGAGATTCCTAAATCAACTGTTTACAAAAAACCAGCAAATTATGATCATACAATCGTTCCTGTACTAAATGATAATACAAATTATACTAGGAATGCAGGATATGTTAAAAACGATCAAGTATCTTATGTTATTACCAATTGGGAAAATATATTAGACATAAACATAGATTCACTTAATGTTGGCGAAAACATTTGGATAACACAAAACGAATCAAACACATGGGCTACTTACAAACATGTTAGATCTGATCTTGTTGTAAAATCTTATGCTGCTTCAACATTCTCGGACATAGAGACAGTTGAAATTGTAGCTGATAGCTACATTAAAGATATTAAAGTCGATGATTTTGTTGGAGTTCTAGCACCTGAACTATCGGGGTTTGCACAGGTTGTAGATGTAAACTTAAACAAATTACAACTTATTGGATTACCTACCCCGCCAGCAATCGATGTTGACGACAGTACTGATAATCCTTATGCTAATGCATCAATTACAAAATTTGTTAATAGACGTTACAACGATACCAATGACATGGCCACTAACATTACAAATATTGAAAAAGACAATGTAGATACAATATGGTTAGATAATAATGGCACAGGCAATTGGTCTGTTTATGAAAATAGATCAATATACGATTTAACTAGAGAGTTAGGCAATCCTACTAGTGACCTAGGATTTGGAGAAAGTTTTGATTTAAATGCTACAAATAATGTTTTAGCAATAGGCAATCCGAGAACAGAAAAATTACAAATATATTCTAGATTTGCCCAAAAATTTAACTTTAGCGAAATACAAGATTATGGAGTTTCAACTGATTACCACAATGCTATTTCAGACTATGGACACAGTGTTGCAGTATCTCCAGATGGAAATACAGTAGCAGTTGGAGCACCGTTAGCAAGCAATACAACTACTAGATTCAAAGGTCCGCTTGTAGCAGGACAGGCGTATATAGCTGGCGATATTGTTAGCGAAAGCGGTACGTTATGGAAAGCAAAAGTTGATATAACATCTTGGGAAGATGCACAAGGCGATAGCAGTACTATAACAAGCAACGACCAAGATTGGGAAGCTGTTTACTTTATTACAGCTGGAGAAGGAACAGGCTCAACTTTAGCACAAGAAGGTGCAGTTTACATTTACACAAAAGACCAAGTAAGTGGAGTATTTAAAATTAGTTTTGTATTAACAAGCCCAGATCCAAAAGCAAATGCTAAATTTGGTTATACTATTAAAATGGCACAAACTTCGTATAATAGTACAAAAATGTTTATTAGTGCGCCGGGCGATGATACAGGAAAAATTTATTTCTTTGAAAAATTAAATGGGCTAGATGAACAGTGGAAATGGCTACGTGATAGAAATTACAAAGGCATTTATAGCGATACTGCAAAATATAATATTAATGACATTGTATTTTACAACAATGAATTATACCAAGCACTAACAAATATTGCACCTGGTGTTGCTGTACCAACTGATGATACAAAATGGAAAAGCAGAACTAATCCTAGTACCGATGGAATACTAGGAACAGATGACGACTTTATAGAATTTGAACTAGAACATACTGGGTATATTCCAAACAGAGGCCAAGAATTAGACGGCGAAGCAATTGATGTAAATGATATGTCAAATTTTGGTCTGTCTTTTGAAATTAATAAATTTGGTGATAAATTAGTAGCAGAATCATACACTAGTACTAATAACAAAATTGTAAATGTTTATAATGAAATCAACACTCGTTGGAGTTACATCCAACAAATTCAAGGAGCTGACGAAACTACTGAATTTGCAATGAGTTATGATATCAACGATGACGGTGATACAATTGCAATTAGTGCTCCACTTGCTGACGATAAAGGCATTGACAGCGGAAGCGTTTATGTGTATAATCAAAACATTACTAATTTATATGTACAATCGCATGTCATTAATAGTCCGTTTGGTGAAAACAACGAAGTATTTGGTACAAGCGTAAAGTTTAGCGATAATAAACTTGCAGTTGTTGGCAAAAACACTGACATCAAAAACTTTACAACCTTTGATTTAATTGATGAAGATGATGTTACAGTTTTTGATAATAGTAACACAAAGTTTTCAACAACAATTACAGACTCAGGATCAATATTAATTTACCAAGAAATTGGAGATAGATTTATTTTTGCAGAAGACTTAGACTATAGAAGAAATCTAAATGGATATAGCCTAAACAAATTTAAATTTAATAACAACCAAGTTTTCTTGAGTATTCCAAACTATGCTCCTGTTGCAGAAGAACAGCCTGGCCAAAACGGCAACTATATAGTAAGCGATTTTCAAGGTGTTATTGCAGAAATTTCAGCAGGCACAAATAAAGATACTTGGTTACCTATAGCAGCGCAAGTTGACAGACCGGACATTGAAAAAATAGAGCAGGTATTCTTATATAATATCGATACTCAAGATATTACTCAAAAATTAGATATAATTGATCCAAGAATTGGAAAATTTGCAGGCCCAGCAGAGCAAGAAATTGCATTTAAAACACCATACGATCCTGCAACCTACACAGAAACAGATGGATTGCAAGATGTAAATGTTGACTCTGGAAACAATTGGACTGAAAAATATGTAGGACAAGTTTGGTGGAACATTGATCGTGCAAGTTGGTACGACATCTACCAAGGTGATTTAAATTATAGGACTGCAAACTTCAACAGCCTTATTCCAGGTTATGATATTCAAGTATGCGAATGGGTAGCAACCGATCTTACCCCGAGCGAATGGAGAGCACAATCTGGCACTGCCGAAGGATATGCTGCTGGAGTTAGCGGTACGCCTTTATACGAGAACACGTATAGCGTAAGAAAAAAATACGATGCTGTAAAAAAACAATTTAAACTTCGCTATTACTATTGGGTGCGTAATACAGAACTTGTTCCAAATGTTAAATTTAGATCTATTAGCTCTCAGGCAATTGCACAGTTAATTGCTGATCCTGCATCAACGGGTTATCGTTTTGCAGTTCTGTTAGCAAATAATAAATTTGCATTATATAATTGTAAAAGTTTAATTGAAGGAACAAATACAGTTATACAATTCCGTACAAAGAAGAGTCAAACAAATCAAGCAAATATTCACAGCGAGTATCAGTTAATTTCGCAAGGACTTGACATCAGTATACCTAATGCAGATATTGAAAACAAATGGCATGATAGTTTAGTAGGCTATGATTCAATTTCAAATCCAGTTCCTGATAATCTGTTGCCAGAATCACAAAAATACGGTGTGTTAAATTTACCTAGACAAAGCATGTTTATTAATAGACTAGAAGCTGTAAAGCAGTTTGTAGATAGAGCAAATGTGGTAATGAAACAAAATCAAATAGTTGATAATTATGACATTAGTAAATTACTAGAAAAAGATAACGCTCCGTTAATTGGAACTGGAAAATACGATGTGCAAGTTGATACAATTGATCTACTTGAATTTGTAGGTGTTGCAAAAACAGATCCAGCAACAATTAGTTTGCAGATTGATAGTGGTACTATTACTGGTGTTACAATTACTAATTCTGGTAGAGGATATAAATCAGCACCAAAAATTGAAATTGAAGATGCTTACGGCGCCGGCGCAATTTTAAATACAACTATTGATAATTTAGGAAAAGTTATAAGCGTTGATATTCGCACAGGCGGAAAAAATTACACTCAAAATGCTATTGCAAAAATTAGAAAATTCAGTGCATTGGTTAATGTTGATACTACATTGGGTGGTATTTGGGCAATCTATGAATGGAACAAAACTACACAAAATTGGGACAAAATTGTAAACCAAAGTTTTGACACGCCTAAGTATTGGAACTACGCTGACTGGTATGCCCAAGGCTATAATATTAATACAGTAATTGACTTTACTATTGATCAAAGTTATGCTTTATATGCACTTGATGATAACATTGGTGATATTGTTAAAATTAACAGCATTGGATCAGGCGGTTGGTTATTATTGAAAAAAGTTGACAACGTTGATACTGAGGATTATACTGTAAATTATAATACAATTGGTAGACAAAACGGCACAATACAATTAAGCGATTTAATATTTAATTACAGTACTGAAACAACTGGATATGATGCAACAGTTTACGATGTAACATTCTATGATAGAGAACCGGTGCAAGAACTACGCAATATAATAAGTGCAATTAGGAATAACTTGTTTATAGGCGACTTAGCTGTAGAATACAACGAAATGTTTTTTGCTGCGCTTAGATATGCACATTCAGAACAAAGCAATATTGATTGGGCATTCAAAACAAGTTTTGTTAGAGCAAAACACAACGTTGGCGAATTAACACAAAAAATAACATATCAAAACGATAATCTTGAAAATTATCAAGATTATATCGAAGAAGTCAAGCCATACAAAACAAGTATTAGAGAATACATTAGTGCTTACAGTAGAATAGAACCTACACAGAGTTTGATTGCTGACTTTGATTTGCCTCCTAGTTATATTGGACAAAGTATCAAGCCTAGTATTGCAAAATATGCAAATGAATCAATTACACAATTATATGATGATTATGCAGAGCAGCCTTATAAAAGTTGGGTTGACAACAATAAATTTGATGTTCTAAGCATTGACGTAGCCGACGGTGGTAGCGGATATTTAGAAACACCAGCTGTTACAGTAAGCGGTGATAATCCTCCAATTGCTAGAGCTTATCTTGCAAAAGGTAAAGTAAAGTCTATTGAAATTATTACATCAGGACAAAAATATTACAAAGCACCTACAGTTACTATTACTGGGCAAAGTACTACGCCTGCTAAAGCAGTAACAACAATTGGGAATGGTCTTGTACGTTCAACTCATATGGTTATGCGTTTTGATAGAACTAGTGGTAAACGATATATTGAAAATATCAACACTGTTCAAACATTTACAGGATCAGGCGCAAGAGAAAAATATAGCCTTATATGGCCAATGGATTTAAAAGTTGGTTCCTTTACAGTTAAAGTAGATGGACTCACTCAGTTAACTAGTGCATTCACAGTTGGCAACGATGTAGATTTTTCAATTGGGTACGAAAGATTCTTAGGATATATCAACTTTATTGATGTTCCTAGCAATGGTGCAGTTATAGAAGTAACATATCAAAAGTCTTTGAGTATGCTAAGTGCCGCAGACAGAATATTTACAGCATATGCACCAACTAGTGGAATGCCTGGTATAAACGAAAATAATTCACTTTCAAGTTTGATGAAGGGAGTTGAATACGAAGGCGTATTATACGATACATATTCTTTTGGTAACGAGCAAGGATTTGGACAAGGTGGATTTAGTGACTTACCTTGGGATACGTTTACAAATACCTTTGAAGACGAAGTTGTTATATTAGACGGTAGTACAAACAGATTGCAATTAGCAGCACCGCTTGAAGATGGTGTAGTTTATAATGTTTACAAAAACAATATAAGAATTGACGATCCGCAATACGATGGTTCAACAGTTTCTACTAATACAAATGCAATCATGCTTCCAATTACAGGCGATGGCGTAATTGATTATATTGATATTGATACTGACTTAATTGATACAGCAGACGGCGATGTAATTATTGTAAGAAAAAGTTCAAGTGATGGTAGCTTTACTCCAGTTGGAAGTACATACGATACAAGTCTTGCTGGTGGACTACTTGATTATACAACTGCAACAGGTGTTGGCTCTGGTGAAATTATTATTGATGGTGATGAATTTAGATCACAAGCAAACAGCGG
>Ga0187219_1000192_pt1 | contig 27743 bp, 32 predicted proteins | sample 13SPOviralmetaG_FD_130162 | JGI IMG/M metagenome (GOLD analysis project Ga0187219, IMG submission 130162) | Marine viral communities from the oligotrophic San Pedro Time Series (SPOT) site, San Pedro Channel, CA, USA - 13 SPOT_SRF_2010-07-21... | ecosystem: Environmental > Aquatic > Marine >... | reverse complement strand
TTTAGAAGTTGCACAACTATTGTGTACAGCTATCTGGGTAGACAAACACCTTGGCTTTGTTCCTCGCGCTCTCAATAAAGTAGAGCGGGACAAGCTAAACGATCTCAAGAAAGAGATCAAACACCTCCCTCCAAAGGATAGACCCCTCACCCCATATCTACCAATGATGTATAACCATCCTTGCACGATATGGGTGAGGTCAAGTCTTGACAACTTCGAGTGGACTCATTGTTACGGTAATGCTCTCAACGAAGAGTATTACTATCGTTATGGCAAACGCCATAAATCAGTAGAAGAAGTCATCAACATACTACCAGAGCCAGAGAATATGGAACGTAAAGGTTTTACTACGTTCGGCCTAGCTATGCCTGATGATTTAAAAGACTACGACAATCCCATTCAGTCTTATCGCGATTACTATCATCTAGATAAGGCTACCTTTGCTGCATGGACTGGTCGAGATAAACCAGACTGGTGGAGCGAAGATTACGCAGATTATGAGAAGAGGGTAACAGCAACATGAAAATAGAGCACAACCCAATATTTAAAATATCTAGCCTACTAAAACACTTCGAGAAAAAAGAAGGGGTTAATATCAAACACGTGTGTACTACTACACTAGACTCTGGTAACAAGGAGTGGGATGTGTACTATAGAGATACACCCCATCCTGATTACGGAAACAAATACTTCGCAATACGCTCAAATGGTGAAGGGTCTATGCTTATACGCGATGCAGACGTAATCGAAGACCTTGAGTTCGGTATGATAAAAGATGACTCTGGTGTGTGGCACTATAGCGGATATCGACATGATTACAAAAAAATAGATGGCAAAACAATAGACGGAGGTCGAGCCTATACAAGAGGCAATGGTTTTGCTATGTTTAAGGTACAAGACGGAGAATTTATAAATGACGTGGAATTATAGAGTATTTGAGAAAAAGCATGATGGAAAAGCATTTGCTTACTCAATAGATGGTGAGAAAAAACAGCCAGAGCCTTGGTCTAGTTTTGATATTCGTGAGGTTTACTATAACGAAGATGGAGAAATCTGGGCATATTCAGATAGTATGTCTCCGTTCGGAGAAACGCTAGAAGAATTAAAAGCAGATGTCTCTATGTACCTAGAAGCATTTAAGAAACCTGCTCTGAATAAAGACTGTATCAAAGGAAAACACCCTGACTGGGTCTATAGTGGTGGCGAAGATGGATAGGTGTAATCGCTGCGGGGATGATATGATGGGAGACGGGTATACCCTGCCTTTTCACTGTATTAATGCTTTAGAAGAAGATTGGTGGTACTCCGCTCCTGATAGTGGACCATACTACTGTGACTTTGAGGAAAAAGAAGATGCCTAGAGTAAAGAAACGAGAACATGAAAAGCTAAGTGATACTAATGTAGCACACGTTATCACTTTGCTAGAGGGCGAGAAGCCGATTACAAAGAAAGAAGCTTGCGGTATATTGCATATATCGTACAACACTACACGCCTTGCAAAAATTATTGCAGACCATAAAGAGCACATTGCATACAAAACAGAGCGCAAGAACCGTAACAAAGGTAAAGCCGCTAGTGAGTATGAGATTAAAGAAGCTGCTACTATGTACCTGAAAGGTAGCACTATCACAGATATTGCACAGAGCTTATACCGCTCTGCGGGGTTTGTGAAATCTATACTAGAAAGACTAGGAGTACCTACCAAACCTTCTTCAGTAGAGGAGCGTATGAATGTATCGTATCTACCTGAGACTTGTGTAGCAGAAGAGTTTGCTCCTGGTGAGCTTGCTTGGTCTGCCCGATACCATGCTATTGTAGAGATACAGCACGAGCTAAGCCCTGAGTACGCACTCACTAAGAAAGGTCTAGTTGATGGTATCGACTATGAAAAGAAGTATGGGTCTAAGTGTTATGCTACCTCAGTACGTGAGTGTACAGACGATATGGGAAACCCGCAAGGATTTTTTGCTTTTGATCTTGCACAGGATTTAGGTAAGCTAATTCATCTTGAGAAGTATGGCGTAAACCTTGCAACAATTTAAAAAAACTTCTTGACAAATACCTTAAAATTCAACTATAATATCATTTCAAAATTTGAGAAAGGAAATAAAAATTGGGAGACCGATTTTACAACCAACAACTTAACCGTCTGGGTACTTGCCCGGGCTACAATAACCCAAATAAAAGGAACAGAAAAATGCCTTGGACTGATGAATCTAAAGCTGAAGCAGTAGAGCTATACGAAGCTGCCAACCCTACCCCAGAAACTAGCATGGAAATCGTAAAAGAAATCGCCGATGATCTTGGTGAGTCACCTAATGGTGTCCGTATGATTCTTACTAAAGCTGGTGTCTATGTCAAGAAAACTCCTGCTGCAAAAGCATCAGGTGGCGCTTCCACTGGAGGCACTCGTGTTTCTAAGCAAGCTGCTCAAGACGCTCTTACTGCCGCCATCACTGATGCTGGACAGGAAGTAGACGAAGACGTAGTAAGTAAATTGACTGGTAAAGCCGCTCAGTACTTCACAAAAGTATTAACAGCGAATGCCGACTAAGTAGTTTACTTAATTGAAATAGCTGGAGAGTATTGTCTCTCCGGCTTTTTCTTTGCCTAGAGAAATGACCTAAGAGTATGCACACAGTAATTATTGTTGCCAAATGCTACCAAAGGAGCTCAAGTGAAAAAGCAAGAATTAAAAGATAAAGTCGCCGAATACGGTGACGCAGTAATTACTTATAGAAGTGAAAACTCAAATAAGTTAAAATACAATGTATGTACTCTAGATTTCTCTACTCCGTATATACAAGGTAAAAGAAATAGAGCCAAGGAGACGGAAAGTAGTTTGTTATTCTTTTGTTGGGATACAGACTCATATCGACTTCTTAAGCCCGAAAGTGTAACCACTGTAGTGCCCCTATCTAATATACTAAAAAACGAGAAGTAGCATGGAACTTCATGAAGCCCCCGAAATGTATGAAAGAATCATACACCTTGATGCTGTTAAGCAAACACAAGTCAGGCTGACTGTAAGTACTTTTCGTGGAATAGAATACCTTAGTTTGAGAAAATACTATATGGACTTTGAAGAGGAATGGAAACCCTCTAAAGAGGGAATAACTATGCCTATAGACTTTATAAACTCTAGAGAGCTCTTTATAGGTCTTACAGAGATACTCTCCTTAGCTGAATCAAAGGAAGTTATCATAGAATACTTTGGCGATTTGCTAGAAGATATGTATAAATAGTTCTTGACTTTTCCTTATTTTTTAAGTATAATACTTATCTAAATCAATGAAAGAGGCAAGTAATGAAGAAGTTCTTAGACAAAGCTGCACACGCTTATTTCGAAGGCAACCCTATCATCAGTGACGGTGAGTGGGACTTCTTGTCTCGTGTTTTTAATTATGATGATGTTGGGTATACTCCTACAGATGGCGTTCGCCATATATTCCAGATGTATTCTTTGCAAAAATGTTTCGATATATTGAAGCCTCCTTTTCACGTATTAGGTAAAGACGTTGTGTCCTCCCCTAAGCTTGACGGTGCTGCCGTATCTCTAGTTTATGTCAAAGGAAAGTTTACTCAAGCTCTTACTCGTGGTGACGGTATCTTTGGTAGAGATGTCACAGATAAGATGGCACTAAGAGTACCTGCAGAGATATTAGAAAGTGGCATAGTACAAATCACTGGTGAGCTAGTAGCTCCTGACAATATTGAAAACTCTCGTAACTACGCTGCGGGGTCACTAAACCTCAAATGTATCAAAGAGTTTGATAGTAGAATTACTTTATTTTACGCTTATGGAGTGCAGTGCGATAACATTTTAGAAAGTTGGACAGAAGATATGCAACGGTTAGCTCTTCAAGGCTTCAACACTGTACATACTCATATGACGGCAGGCTTTCCGCAAGATGGTATTGTCTACCGTATCAATGATAACTATGACTTTAATGCTATGGGCTATACTGCTAAACATCCTCGTGGGGCGTTTGCTCTCAAGGAAGAGCAGGTAGGCGTAGTTACAAAACTATTAGATGTTGTCTGGCAAGTAGGTAAGTCTGGAGTTATCAGTCCAGTTGCAATACTAGAGCCAGTATTGGTAGGAGATGCCACTGTATCTAGAGCTACCCTACACAATATAGATTACATCAGAGAGCTGGACCTAGAGATTGGATGTGACGTAGAAATTATTCGCTCAGGAGAGATTATACCTAGGGTAGTTAGAAGAGTATGATTGTCATTGATAATTATTTGAAAGACTTAGACTTGTTAAGTAAGTTTGAGTGCGAAGATTCATGGCATACATACGATAAGCAAAACAATCTTAACTATGACAAAGAAACATTGTTTTACAATGATAATTCTGTAGAAAGTATTTTTGAAGAGCTTATACAATACCTAACTCGTGACACGTACTTAAACTTATCTAGTTACAACTACTCCAAAATAGAGTATTGGGCAAATCATTTATCAAAATCTAAACCACTAGACTGGCATCAAGACAAAGACGAAGTACTACTAGAGAGTGTAGGAGAAACAGTACACCCCCTGCTAGGTATTATATGGTACGGGAAAGTTGTAGATTTGGTCGGAGGTTATTTAGAGATAGATCACAACGACTTCGCAGGTAGCTACGAGCGTATACAGCCCAAAGAGAATAGATTGGTAGTGTTTAACCCTATAAAATTCCATAGAGTATCTAAGATTTTTTCTGGTACTAGATGTGGGCTGCAAGTCAACTTATGGTAAACAAAGAAAAAATAACTCTTGACTTTTACCTTAAAACAACTTATAATATCTTTTCAAAATTAAGGAATCATATATGACATACATTGAACCACCAACAAGTTGCCCTTCGTGCAACTCGCTGATCGTAGTCATAAATAATCTTTTGTTTTGCAAAAACACATCTTGCGGTACAAAAATTCACAAAAAGCTAGAACACTTTGCAAAGACCCTCAAAATCAAAGGGCTTGGACCAAAAGCTATCGAGAAATTAGGGGTCACAACTTCACAAGAGTTGTACTTGCTAACTAAAGATGACTTAGTGTCTCTCCTAGAATCTGAGAAGATAGGTGCAAAGCTTTTTGCAGAGTTACAAGTATCTAAGAGTGTACCTATGAATGTAGTTATTCCTGCACTTAGTATTCCTTTGATCGGCAACACAGCAGCTAAAAAATTAGCAACTGTGTGCGATACAGTACACGATATTAATCCAGGTACCTGTGCGTCAGCGGGTCTAGGCCCCAAGGCAACAGATAATCTACTTTCATACCTGAGCGAGAACGGCATTGACCTATTGGATCACCCATTCTCTTTCAAGTTCGAGAAACCACAAGTTGTACTAGCCCAGAAAGGCGTAGTATGTATCTCAGGCAAGTTAAAATCTTATAAAACTAAAGCTGAAGCCTCCGAGATACTACAACAGAACGGTTACGCAATTAAGGCTTCTTTGACACGAGACGTTACCATTCTAGTTAATGAGAGTGGTATAGAGTCCGCAAAAACACAAAAAGCCAGAGACGCTGGCATACAAATTATAACTAACCTACAACAATTCTTGGAGATATAAACACATGGCATTACCAAAATGGACAGACGAGCGTACAGCAGAACTTACTTCTTTCGTAGGAAATGAGTCTCCTGTATCTCAATCAACTGTTGCAGACGCAGCAGACAACTTAGAAACTTCGACTCGTTCAGTTTCTAGCAAACTTCGCAAAATGGGCTTTGACGTAGAACTAGCTTCTGCATCAGCCACTCGTGCGTTTTCAGACGCTCAAGAAGCTACTTTAGCCTCTTTTGTTTCTGATAACAGCGGTCAGTACACTTATGCTGATATCGCTGGTCACTTTGAAGATGGTGCATTCTCACCAAAATCAATCCAAGGTAAAATCTTATCTATGGAATTAACTGCTCACGTTAAAGCTGCTCCTAAGCCAGAAAGTGTTAAAACTTATACTGAAGCTGAAGAAGTAATCTTTGTTGACCTAGTAAATAGTGGCTCTTTCGTTGAAGAAATCGCAGAAGCCTTAGGCAAATCTGTAAACAGTGTTCGTGGTAAAGCTCTTAGCTTATTACGCGGTGAGTTGATTTCTGCAATTCCTAAGCAAAAAGAAACTAAAGGCGCAGCTAAAGCTGATCCTTTAGCTGATCTTGGTGACGTTGCTGGCATGACTGTTGAGCAAATCGCAGAAGCGATCGACAAGACTGCTCGTGGTGTTAAAACTATGCTTACTCGTCGTGGTTTGGTTGCTGCCGACTACGATGGTGCTTCAAAGAAAGAAAAAGCATCTGCTTAATAAGTAGTTGTTAAACTCTAAGCCTCTGGGCCAGTTCCAGGGGCTTTTTTAGAATGTCAAATCGGGAGAATTTTGATTGAATATTGCTAGTGCTCTTATAAAGCAAGTGCTTGAGCTACAGGACTTCGAGACCTGGACTAGCTGTCGCAAGAATTATCTACCAACGGAGTATCATTCTCTGTATGGAATCATAGATCATCATTGTGAAAAATATCACAAAATGCCTACATTTGACGACCTCAAGTTTGAAATCCGTGATAGCGGGGTTCGAGAGAAGTTGTATGCAATTGAAGCCGTTGAGGTGGATGCAGATGCCTTCATGCTTTTGGAGTATCTCAAGAATGAGTACGCCCAGAAAGAGATCTTGAACTCACTTGAGGACTATGTTGAGAATTCTGTAGCTTTTGAAGATGCAGAAGAATCAGTAAATCATCTCCATCAGATCGTACTAGATGTCGAAGAAAAAGTAGACCTAGAACGACCGCAAGATAGTATGCAACGTATTACCTTGTTTGAGGATGATGAAGATATTGGTAATTATCTACCCCTCGGCCTTAATACTGAATACGATCATGAGATCAAATTCTCCCCACGAGATCTAATCTTAGTGGGTGGTAAACGAGGGGCAGGTAAGTCCGTTATCTGTTCTAATGTCGCGAATAACGTATTCAAATCAGGAAAGACTGCTGTTTATTTCACTATTGAGATGGATAGCAGATCTATTCTGCAAAGATGCTGCGCTATCGCTACGGAGATACCTTTTGCCCGCTTACGCACTAAGAATCTTAGTATGCCTGAGTGGGAGAAAGTAGCTTCATGGTGGGCAGCTCGTTTTGAGAAAGGACAGGAACGTTTGAAAGAGTATAGAGAAAATCGTGATTTTGATAGGTTTCATCATGAACTTACTACCACCTGTGAGCTCCTCCCGACTCAACAGCTGGATGTAGTTTATGACCCCTCTCTAACACTATCTAAGATCAGAGCAGAACTTGATAAGAAGGTTAAAACTCTAGATGTAGGTGTGGTGATTGTCGATTATATCAACCAAGTAAAGCGTTCCAGTCTACCCTCACGTGGCGGTCAATATGATTGGACGGAGCAAATCGAAGTTAGTAAAGCCTTGAAAGCTATGGCACAAGAATTTGAAGTACCAGTATTCTCACCTTACCAAACTGATGCAAGTGGCGAAGCCCGTTTTGCAAAAGGCATCCTAGATGCGGCAGATGCTGCGTATTCGATAGAAACTTGGGAGCAGGAAGATAACTGTATGACATTGAACTGTGTGAAGATGCGCTCCGCATCCATGAAGTCCTTTTCGTCTAAAATGTGCTGGGAGACCTTGAAGATAGGTCCTGAGTCTACTCTTACGCCTAACGAGAAAGCGGATGCTGAAAATCGTTCAGACGAACCCATAGACGACATCTAATAGAAATAGTTCTTGACATTTCCTTATGATTTTGATATAATATCTTTTCAAAATTAAGGAGAAGTGTATGATTGTCAGCGGTAGTATCAATTACAGCCCCAGTGGTCGCAAAAGAAAGACCCACCGAAAAGTTAAGAAAGCACAACCTGCTTTCAAGCCTTTAAATCAACCACAGCCCTACCGTAGAGAGACAGAGTATATTCCGTCTCAGCCTATGATGGGAGTTGCTGGTAAGGCTGACGATACCTACAAACAACAAGTATCAAAATCATATACTTTGGCTCCTGCCTACAATAAAGGTGCATACCAAGTAATCCCACTAGACAACATAAAACATATAGGAAAGTAAAATGCCAATTAAGTTCAAAGAGTCACAAAAGGTAGTTATTGATCGTAAAAGTAAGAAAACTAAAGTAGTTCACTTCTATATGAAAAATACTCCTACAGCCGAGTTATTAAAAGAGTTAGATAGAGCCGTACCTAAAGTACAGCAAAAAATCCGCAATGAATTAGTTAAACGAAACGTAGCCGTATAAGTATGAATGTTCAGGACTTACTAGAGAAAAAAGATATACAATACACACCAAAAGGTCAGGACTTTTTGGTTCGTTGTATCAATCCTGAGCATAATGATAGAAATCCAAGTATGCGAATTGATCAAGTTACTGGAGTATTCCAATGTTTTAGTTGCGAATACAAAGGTAACTTGTTTACGCATTTTGGGGAAAAGGCAAACCAACTGCAATTAAAGCGTGAACTTTTAAAGAAGCGTATAAACGAAAAACGCGCTGAGAGCATTGGTTTGTCTTTTCCCAAGAGTGCGGTACCTTATATTGGAAACTGGAGAGATATAAAACCGGAAACCTACAGACGATTCGAAGCCTTCAACAGTGTAGACAAAGATCACATTGGTCGAATCGTTTTTCCTGTACGAGATATGTCAGGCAGAATAGTTGCCTTTAATGGTAGACATACAGCTCAAGGAATTCCGAAATATATGATCACTCCAGCGGGGGCAAGGATGCCATTATTTCCCGTAGTAAAACCAATTCAAGGTTCCATCATATTAGTAGAAGGTATCTACGATATGATAAACTTGCACGATAAAGGTTTAGATAATGCTGTTTGCTGTTTTGGAACAAAGAATATAAATACAGATAAGCTATCCATGCTAAAAATACAAGGGATAGACAGTGTAGACATTTTCTTTGACGGTGACGATGCCGGACAGCAAGCAGCATCTAAAGTTAAAGAAATGTGTGAGCAGGTAGAGTTGGTGTGTAGAAACATCCACTTAAACAATACCGACCCTGGCGCATTAACCGAACAACGAGTACGTAAACTAAGAGAAAAATTATATGCCTAAAGTTGCATTAGTAGAAACTAAAACAAGTAGAACACGCTTCAAACAAGAGTTCGATAACGCCTTTGAATTCGACCAGTATCAGCTATGCTCAGACCCAACACTAAAGAAAGTCTTAAAGAAGGACTGCGATATTGAGATTGATATCGATGCCTATGACTGGATCATTTTAGTCGGATCTGACGCACTAAAGTACTTTACCAAAATCAATTCAGTTACCGAATACTCTGGCAAATGCATAGAGGATAAGTTCTTGCCCGTAATTAATCCTGCCATGCTAGCTTTCAAACCAGAAGCTCGCAGCACGTGGGACTCTTCTAGAGATAGTATCATTGCATACATCAACGGGGAAGTACAAGAAGTAGTAATTGATGAGACTGTAGCTCGCGGTATTCAAGATACAGACGAAGCTAATGATTACTTTCAGAAAGCTATAGATTGGGACTTAGATTACGTTGCACTAGATTCGGAGACCACAGGACTGTACCCTAGGGACGGTCATATTCTAGGCTTATCCCTGTCTTACCGACCAGATGAAGGTGTATACATAGACACCACTTGCTTAGACGAGAAATCTGAGGAGTTGCTGCAGGAGCTATTCACAAAGAAGAGAGTTATCTTTCACAATGCTAAGTTCGATATTGCATTCTTTGAGTACCATTTCAATTTCAAGTTCCCACGTTTTGAAGACACAATGCTGTTACACTACATCATTGATGAGAACTCACGTCATGGCCTAAAGGAGCTTTCTCTAAAATACACTAAGTATGGGGACTATGAGAAGCCAATGTATGACTGGATGGACAGCTATAGAAAGCAAACTGGCATGTTAAAGAAAGATTTTACGTGGGATTTGATTCCGTTTGATACTATGTACACATATGCCTCACTAGATGCTGTATGTACGTTCCTTTTATATGAAAAGTTTGTTAAAATATTAGGCAATGCTAAACTCAAGTCTGTATATGAAAACATACTTATTCCTGGCTGCCGCTTCTTAACAGATGTACAAGATAATGGAGTTCCTTTTGACCAAGAGCGTCTAGTAGCGTCTCAGGATATTATGCAAGTAGATATTGATAAAGCCGTAGCGGGGTTGTACAAAAACCCTAAGATTGCAGAATTCGAGAAAATTCAGGGCAAAGAGTTCAATCCTAACAGTACTATGCAATTACGGGCACTTTTATTCGATTTTATCGGTCTACAGCCTACAGGCAAGAAGACTGGCACAGGTGCAAACAGTACAGATGTCGAAGTACTAACTGAACTGTCTCAAAAGTCTCAAGTACCTGCACTTATTATTGATATTCGACAGAAAGGTAAGATCAAGAATACATACCTTGATAAGATCATACCACAGCTTGACCGCGATAGTAGACTACGTACAGGATTTAACTTACACACTACAACATCGGGTCGTTTATCTAGTAGTGGTAAACTTAATATGCAGCAGCTACCTCGTGACAACCCTACTGTTAAAGGCTGTATTAAAGCTGCTCCAGGCCACCAAATAGTGGCAATGGATTTAACAACAGCGGAGGTATATGTAGCAGCGGTACTAGCAAAAGATACAGCCCTTATGGATGTATTCCGTAGTGGTGGTAACTTTCACTCAACCATTGCACACAAAGTATTTAGACTACCTTGTGCAGTAGAGGAAGTATCAGAGCTATACGGCGATAAACGCCAGGCAGCTAAAGCAGTAACGTTTGGCATCATGTACGGTGCAGGGCCTGCAAAAATCAGTGAACAAGTTACCAAAGATTCGGGTAAATACTTTAGTAAACAAGAAGCCCAAGAAGTTATAAGCGATTACTTCAATGAGTTTCACCAATTAAAAGCATGGATTGATAATAACGAAGACTTCATTAAGAAAAATGGGTTTATTTATAGTTATTTCGGTCGCAAACGGAGATTACCAAATGTCGCGTCAACAGATAACAGTATCGCGAGCTCTAGCGTTAGGTCTGGTCTTAATTTTCTGGTGCAGTCTGCTGCATCTGATATTAACTTAATGGGTGGCATTGATATGAACGAACATATCAAAGCCAAGAAAATGAAAAGCAGAATCTTTGCTCTAGTACACGATAGTATACTGGCAGAGGTTCCAGACGATGAGATAGAGGATTACTGTGAGCAACTTCAAAAATACATTCAACAAGATAGGGGTATATTTATACCGGGTGCACCTGTGGGCTGTGACTTCGAGATTGGCGGCGATTATTCGATGGGCAAATATGAAAAGCTATATCTCTGATATGTGGACGATTTGGTGTAAAGCTATGGGTACAAAGGCTTTCGAAGATGACAAGAGAGCAGATAAAGTAGCTATAGTACGTACTATATGGGTCTTGTTTAACATGATTACGTGTTGCTTCATTATAGCTTCGGGTATGGTAAACTTAGGGTGGATAGGATGAGTGGCGGATTAATTGCATTAACTGGAGGTATATACTTGTATGTCGGTCTGGAGCAGTATTATAGGTTTAATAATCTTCCTATGTTGTACACATATATTGGCTATGCTTTCGCTAATGTAGGTCTGTACATGATGGCTAGTAGATAGTGGTAGTAACATATAAAAGTTTGCTAAAACTTGATTTCCCTCTGTATATACTGCCTCACGATAACTGGTCGTTTGCAGATGGCCTGTTGTTTTTAGATGGACAGGTTGTGGATGATAGAAACATGGAAGGCAACACTTTAGGCAAGAGACGCTTGCAGACAGCCTTTAGAGATTTATATCCTTTAAGGAGTCAAATAGACTCCTTTCAGGGCATGCTCAAGCAAAATGTAAAAACTTTCATTGATAGTCAGGGTAGACCTTTTATTTACGAAAAAACTATACGGTGTACCTTACGCTACTATAAAATAAGAAAAACAGAATTATTAGATGACTACTGCCTTGTTTGGTTGGCAGGAGTCGCCCCACCTTTCACTGTGCCTAGACCGCCAGAGGAAGGATTTTCCTACGCTGGAATACTACTACTAGGAGGCCTTCCTTGGACTCTCTATGAGTATTCCGAGAGAACCAGACAAGATACTTGGAGAAAAGTGTGAAAAAACGACAAAGAGGTCAGCAACACGTTCAGAATTTGAACTTAAAACTACAAAATGTTAGTCCTTTAACAGAAAACCAACGTGTTGCATTCGAGTCAGACAATAACTTAGTTTTACATGGGTTAGCGGGTACTGGTAAGACATTTATATCGTCTTACTTGGCCTACTACGAAATTGAGAAAAATTACTTAGATAGCCTTATTATTATAAGAAGTGCCGTCCCTACTAGGGATATTGGTTTCCTTCCTGGTACGGATAAAGAGAAATCTGCGGTATACTAAGAGCCTTATAAAGATATTGCAACCCATCTATTTGATAGAGGTGATGCATATGAAATAATGAAGCAAAAAGGTATAGTACAGTTTATGACTACTTCCTTTATACGAGGGATAACATTAAGAAATGCCTGCATCATAGTAGATGAGTGTCAAAACATGAGTTTCCACGAGTTAGACTCTATAATTACAAGAGTAGGAGAGAACTGTCGTATAATATTCTGCGGAGATTTTAGACAGAGTGACTTGAAGCGCAATGAGTTACTAGGATGGCTAAGGATTCTTCAACGTATGCAAGAGTTCGATTTTATAGAGTTTGGGGTTGACGACATTGTAAGAAGTGATTTCGTCAAAAAATACATAATTGCAAAGATGGAAGTGGAAGATGAAAGATAGTATAAATGTGTACTGGACTTCTGACCTAAACACTACGGCAGCGGCGGCTAACCAAAAGCCGCCTCGACCTGTAAAGTTATCAGAGTGGAAAGGAGAGAGCTTTATGTATTGTCCCTCTCTGCGGGATCATTGCAAAAATGTATTCGCAGTAGACTCTAGAGTAAGTATTAACCCTATATTACATAGCTCTACTATGGATTTTTGGATGCCTGAAAAGCAAGAGCACTTAGGCTCATATTGCCCCCAAGGATACGGTTTCGAAGGGAATAATAGAAAGAGATACGCCTTTAGTTTGCAACATTTAATATATCTAACTACGGACTGTAATGACTTAGAAATAGAAATTATACACCCTTTCATGACTAACTCTGTTTATAGCAACCAGTGCGAGGTAGTCCCAGGCCAGTTCAATCTGGGTAAATATTCTAGGTCTATATCCTTATCTTTTCAACTTAGAGATGATAAGATAGAAGCCTTAGATATAAAAGAAGGCGATGCATTGTACTATATAAGATTTAAAACTGACAAGAAAATAAACTTTATACCCTTTTATCCCGAGGAGCATATAATGGACTTGTTCGATAATACCAATAACTCTAGTGTGCTAGGCTCTCGTACCCTTGCTAAGCACTATGATAATTATAAGCGTTTTAATACAAAGAAAGTTTTATTAAAAAGAATAAGGAATCAATTAAATGAAGGTTAAGATTATCAGCCATAGTGCGGCTCCATCAAGGGATAAAACCCCTTTAGAGCTTGTAGCCTATTGTGCTAGAGTTAGTAACCCTAGTAATCAAAACAATAGTGCTACAAGTGAAAAACTGGTAAAGTACTTAATAAAACATAAACACTGGTCTCCCCTTGAAATGGTAAATGTGTGTCTAGAAATAGAGACTACTAGAGATATAGCTAGACAGTTACTTCGTCATAGGTCTTTTACTTTTCAAGAGTTTTCTCAGAGATACGCAAACCCTGACCAGGCGTTCGATGATATGTTTGAGAAACGAGAAGCCAGAATGCAGGATGAAAAGAATCGTCAAAACTCGGTAGAAGTAAACGATTTAAAAATTGAAACAGAATGGTTTCGTATTCAAAGCCGCGTAGAGTGGATGTGCAAACAACAGTACCAAGCTGCAATTAAGTTGGGTATTGCAAAAGAGCAGGCAAGAGCACTATTGCCAGAAGGGTTAACAAAGTCTAGGTTATATGTTAGTGGCTCTCTTCGTAGTTGGATACACTATATTGATATTCGCTCTGGTAACGGAACACAAAAAGAGCATATGGACTTAGCCAAAGCGTGTGGCGAAATTATTTATGAACTATTCCCAGTGGACTTAAATGAAAGCAGTAATTAGTAACAGAATATATATGGAAGTTCCTATCCCTCTACAATTAGAGATAGATAAGGAGCTTACATATACTATTGCCTCTCATAATCCGAATGACCCTCCCCAGGTTATTAAGAATATGTCTATAATACGATCGGGTTTAATTTCTATACCTATCGGAAGAATGGATTTGATACCAAATGATTATGAAATAGTAGACAAACGTTTATCTCCGAAAGCAGACTTTCCTGACTTTAAGTTTGATTTACGGGCAAGTCAACAAGAGGTATATGACGATCTCGAAGACAACTGTATAGTCAACGCTTGGGTCAGTTGGGGTAAGACTTTTACAGGTTTAGCTATGGCGGGTAAACTTGGTCTAAAAACACTTGTTATTGTTCATACCGTACCTCTACGTAATCAGTGGGCAAAAGAGGTAGAAAAAGTATATGGGTTTACCCCTGGCATCATAGGCTCTGGGAAGTTTGAAATTGATGCTCCAATCGTTATCGGGAATACTCAGACTTTATACCGCAATATCCCAAAGATAGCAAAAGAGTTCGGTACAATCATACTAGATGAGATGCACCATGTTAGCAGTCCTACCTTTTCCAAACTTTTAGATACAAATTACTGTAGATATAAGATAGGGCTGTCCGGCACTATACAAAGAAAAGATGGTAAACACGTTGTGTTTCGAGACTACTTTGGAAATAAAGTCTATAAACCACCTAAAGAGAACTATATGCAACCAAAAGTGCATTTGGTACAATCCGAGGTACGATTTATGGATGGCAACAAGACACCCTGGGCAAACCGCGTAACAGCATTGTCTACTAATGATGAATATATTCACACAGTCGCTATGCTGGCTGCGGCCTACGCCGCAAAAGGGCATAAAGTGCTCGTAGTGAGCGATCGTGTCCAGTTTTTGAAGGTATGCGCCGAATTAGCAGGTGAAAAAGCAGTTTGTGTTACGGGCGAGGTACCGCATGAGGAAAGAGAAGAGATCATAAATGAAATCAAGCATACTAATAAGAACATTTTATTCGGCACTCAAAGTATTTTTAGCGAGGGTATTAGCGTTGATGTCCTTAGCTGTCTTATTCTTGGTACTCCTATTAATAATGAGCCCCTCCTAACTCAGTTAGTGGGTCGAGTCATTCGAAAGAGAGAAGGTAAGGTGCAACCAGTAATAGTAGATATACAACTAAAAGGTAATACTGCTAAAAGGCAGGCATCTAACCGAATTGGTCACTACATGAAAGAAGGCTACGAGATAACATACATTTAAAGAAAAATAGTTCTTGACAATCCCTTAATTTTTTGGTATAATAATGTTCTTATTTAATTGGAAAAAGATTTACGAAGAGGCGCAGGGTAGTTCCGTTGCCGTCTTAGAGATTATAGAAATGGTATACTATAGAAAAGTACCATATAACAAATACGATTCTCTCTATAAGTATAGAGACGTAAGCTTTTCAGGGGACTCTTTCCTACTAGAGCCTGGAATTCTTTTGGAGATGTCTTTCAGATATGAGCCTAAAGAAGTAGCAGTATATATCGCTTTGGCAGCTAGGCGTAAGCTGTCTGATTATATTGCTTTTGGTAGGAAAACTTTGAGTGTACGTCACGCTCCCAACTTAATCAATCATATAGAAAACAATAGACTACTTTATATTAAAGATGAGCAAATCCATTTTTTATATGAAGAAGCCCAACGGAGAAGATAACAATGGCACTATCATTTAACAAACAAACTGGCGGAGCACAGAAAAGCTCTAACAACTCTTACAAGTACGTAGATGGCGATAATAAAGTTCGCATAGTTGGCGATATTCTTGCGCGCTACGTATACTGGATCAAAGGTGAGAACGATAAAAACCTACCTCTAGAATGTTTATCATTCGACCGAGACCAAGAAGCATTTACTAACAAAGAAAAAGATTGGGTTCGCGAGTATTACCCAGATCTTAAGTGTGGTTGGTCATATGCTACTCAGTGTATCGACTTTAAAGATGGCCAAGTTAAAGTATTAAACTTAAAAAAGAAGCTGTGGGAGCAGATAATTACTGCTGCTGAAGACTTGGGCGATCCTACAGATGTAGCAACAGGTTGGGATGTTTGCTTTAAGCGAGTAAAGACAGGCCCTTTAGCGTACAATGTTGAATATCAACTACAAGCCCTTAAATGTAAGCCTCGCGCCCTAGAAGATGACGAGTTAGCAGCTATCAAAGAGCTTAAATCAATGGATCTAGTAATGGCTCGACCTACTCCTGATGCTCAGAAAGAATTACTTGACCGAGTACGTAAAGGCAGCGAAGATAATGTAGACGAGTCTTTAGAAGATGAATTTAAAGTAGGATTTTAAGTTAGTATGATACTATTTACAGCAGATTGGCATATTAAACTGGGGCAGAAAAATGTTCCAGTTGACTGGGCGAAAAATAGATACTCTCTATTCTTCAAACAGGTTCATGAGTTGGAAAAAGAATGTAACATGCACATCATTGGAGGCGACCTATTTGATAGGTTGCCAACAATGGAAGAATTAGAGTTGTACTTTCTGTTTATTAGAAAGGTGAGTATACCAACGATAATCTATGATGGTAACCATGAAGCAACTAAGAAGCATAAAACTTTTTTCACCAACTTAAAGAAGGTGAGCAAAGATATAAACCCTTTAGTAACAGTGATAGATATATCCTACATAGATGATGATCTAGGTTTTGGTATACTTCCTTATGCAGACTTGCATCGTAAAGGTATTATTGACCATTTTGACGCTTCCCAACCCTTATTTACCCATGTAAGAGGAGAGATACCTCCCCATGTTAAGCCAGAGGTAAATCTAGATATATTTGAAGATTTTCCTGTTGTATTTGCAGGTGACTTGCACTCCCACAGTAATACGCAAAGAAATATAGTGTATCCAGGTAGCCCAATGACTACTTCATTCCATAGAAATAAAGTAGAAACAGGTTACTTACTAATTTCCGAGCACACCTGGGAATGGTTGTGGTACCCTTTCAAACTACCTCAGCTACTAAGAAAAACTGTAAGCAGCACAGAAGAAATGGTAGCTACTCCATATGACCATACGATATATGAAGTAGAAGGAGATATGCAAGACTTAGCAAACGTAGAAGACTCCACATTGCTAGATAAGAAAGTAGTAAAACGAAGTACAGAAGCAACCTTAGTTATGGATAAAGATATGACTATAGAAGAAGAATTGGCTGAGTACTTAACGTATATACTACAAATACCCGAAGAAAAAATATCAGATATTATAGGAACCTACAATGATTACTCTCAAAAAGCTCAAATGGGATAACTGCTTTAGCTACGGTAGTGGAAACGAGTTGAATCTCGCAGATAATACCGTAACTCAGATCATTGGTACTAACGGAATGGGGAAATCCTCCATTCCGTTAATTATAGAGGAGGTGTTATACAACAAAAACTCTAAAGGTATCAAAAAAGCGGACATACCTAATAGATATGTTAATGACGGATATAGTATATCACTAGAGTTCAGTAAAGGACCAAATGAGTACATTATATCTGTTGATAGAAAAGGTAGTATCAAAGTTAAGTTAGTAGAGAATGGAGAGGATATCTCTAGCCATACGGCTACTAATACATATAAAACCTTACAGGAAATAATGGGAGTAGACTTTAAAACCTTTTCCCAGCTAGTATACCAAAATACCAATGCGAGCTTACAGTTTCTTACAGCTACAGATTCTAACAGGAAAAAGTTCTTAATAGACTTATTGCACTTAGAAGAATATCTGGAACTATTTGAGATATTCAAAGCCGCATCAAGGGATTCAGATACCTTAATTACTGGAGCTTGTGCTAAAATAGCGACTATTGATCGATGGCTTACAAACAATAAATTGACCGATAGCAACATACTTCCAATAGTAAATATTGAAATTGAGACAGAAGAAGACGAGAAGCAATTAAGTATTTTATTATCTGAAATTAGAAATATATCAGAAAATAATAAAAAAATTATAAAAAATAATGGATTAATTGATGTACTCAAAAGCCTTGATTTACAAAAAGCAGTACAGGAAGCACCAGGCAATAAAGTCCCTGTGGCAGAACATAAAGAAGCTCTTTATGTTTTAAAAGCCAAACGTCTACAAGCAATAAAAGCTCTAGAAAAGATAACAAAGTTAGAAAGTAGCTGCCATGTATGTGAGCAGCCTATTAATGAAGAGTTTAGACGTGACTTAATCTCTGCTGAGATCGCACAAAGAGACCAATGCGATATAGAAATAGAGGTACTAGAAGGTATAATAGAGGGTGCTAACTTTAGAAATCAAAAAGTACAAGAAGCCTTGGACTTAGAAAAACAATGGTCCGATACCTTCAGGTCTATAGATAGAAGTCTTCCTGTTCGTATTCAAGACGAAGATGAGCTAACTCAGAAAGCAGAAGATCTTAGTGTTAAATTAAAAGTAAAAAGAGAGGAGATTAGGCTTCTCACAGAGCAGAACACTGAAACAACAAAAAGAAATACTAGAATACAGGTTATACAGGAGCAGACCCAAGAGTTCGTAACACAACTAGGAGAAGCAACTAAAACCTTAAATCAGCACAGACAGTTAGATTCTAACCTTGAGGTACTAAAGAAATCTTTTAGCACTAATGGTTTACTAGCTTACAAAATAGAAAATCTAGTAGTAGAGCTAGAGGTAGTCGCCAACACTTACCTTGCGGAGCTTTCAGACGGTAGGTTTACACTAGGCTTCAATGTGCAAAAAGATAAGCTCAATGTAGAAATCACAGATAATGGCAACATAGTAGACATTCTTGCTCTATCTTCTGGAGAGTTAGCAAGAGTAAATACTGCCACACTTATTGCAATACGTAAACTTATGAGTAGTATTTCAAAGTCAAAAATTAATATACTTTTCCTGGACGAAGTTATTAATGTATTGGATGATACAGGCAGAGAAAAAATGGTAGAGCTCCTTATTAAAGAGGACGAGCTGAATACTTATGTAGTATCTCACGGATGGACACACCCTCTGTTAGATAAGATAGAAGTAGTCAAAGATGGAAGCGTGAGTAAATTAGAATGGTAGATTCAAGAGCAAAAGGTGCAAGAGGCGAATACTTAGTACGAGACATGTTACGAGAACATACGGGGCATAAGTTTGAAAGGGTGCCTGCCTCAGGAGCTTTAGAGTACTTAAAAGGGGATCTATATGTTCCCAGAGAGGCAAATAAGTATTGTATAGAAGTAAAAAACTATGCAGAATCTCCTTTAACAGATAAACTGTTTACACAAGAGAAGACTAATAATCTTATTCGTTGGTGGAAAAAAGTAGTACAGCAAGCACAAGGTGGAGAACAAGAGCCTATGCTATTTTTTAAGTATAATAGGTCAAAGGTCTTTGTAGTAGTAGATGAGCTGCCTAAACATACTAAATATATCCATGTTAGTTGGCTGGGGTGCTACGTTATGTTAGCCGAGGATTGGCTGACACAGGAGGAGATACACTTTATCCATGAGACGACAATTACTAAGAAATAGTTTTTCTACCTTAAATAGAAGGAAACAAATAATGGCATTTAGTTTTTTAAAGAAGTTTGAAAAAGATGCGGGGTCAACGCTAGTAGTAGATGCGTTAAACTTAGCATTTAGATGGAAGCACAACGGAAAGACCGATTTTGTACAAGAGTACCTAGGAACAGTACAATCATTAGCTGCTTCATATAACTGTGAGAAGATCATAATCACAGCAGACCAAGGATCTTCTTCATATAGGAAGAATCTTGATCCTGGCTATAAACAAAATCGAAAAGATAAATACGCAGAGCAAACAGAGGAAGAGGCGGCAGCATTTAAAGCATTCTTTCAAGAATATGAAAAAACTCTTGCAGCTTTAGAGAACATATATCCTGTATTACGTTACGAGGGTGTAGAGGCTGATGATATTGCAGCTCACCTAGTAAAGTTTAAAGGGCATTATGGACTAGATAAAGTATGGCTAGTATCTAGTGACCGAGATTGGGACTTACTTATTAGTGATACAGTATCTCGATTCTCTTATGTGACACGAAAGGAAGTTACTAAAGCCAATTGGAGAGACCACTACGATGTATCTATCGAAGAGTATATCTCTCTTAAATGCCTAACTGGAGATAAAGGAGATAACGTACCAGGCATTCCAGGGGTTGGCCCAAAACGCGCTCAAGGTTTAATCGAGCAGTTTGGTAGTGCTATGGACATTTATGACGCTACCCCCTTGGCAGGGTCGTATAAGTATATACACAATGTAAACTTACACGCAGAACAGATACTAAAGAATTACGAACTGATGGATTTACTAACATATTGCGATGATGCAATAGGAGTCGATAATATAAACGACATCGAAGGAAAATTAATAAATGAAGATTAATTATAATAGAGACAAGTACCTTTCAGAGTTTAGCATAAAAACTCTAGAGGATAGATACTTACTAGAAGGAGAAACTTCTCCTCAAGATGCGTTTGCTAGGGCTGCTATAGCCTTTTCAGACGACGATGCACACGCACAAAGACTGTATGACTATGCTAGTAAACTTTGGTTTATGTTTTCTACTCCAGTTCTTAGCAACGGCGGTAGTAAGCGTGGTTTACCTATTAGCTGTTTTTTAAACTTTGTAGAGGATAGCAGACAAGGTCTTACAGGTCATTATACAGAGAATGCGTTTCTTTCTTCTGTTGGCGGCGGCATAGGCGGTTCTTGGAGTGAAGTACGTAGTGTTGGATCTAAAACCTCTGCGGGGTCAGAGAGTACTGGAGTAATTCCATTTATTAAAGTAGTTGACGCAGAGATGTTGGCTTTTTCACAAGGTGTCACAAGAAGAGGTAGTTATGCAGGTTATTTGGAAGTCAATCACCCAGAGATTGAGGAGTTTTTGGATGTTCGTAAACCAACTGGAGGCGATGTTAATAGAAAATCTGTTAATGTTCATCATGGTGTTGTGGTTGGCGATGACTTTATGAGAATAATCGAACAAGCCACTCTTATAGAGGGCTTCGACGATTCCTGGGATCTAGTAGACCCTCATAGTGGTAAAGTTACGAAAACTGTATCAGCGAAAACACTTTGGGTTAAACTTATCCAAAACCGTGTTGAAACTGGGGAACCTTACATTATGTTTAAGGATACGGTTCAGGACGCTTTACCCCAATTTCAGAAAGACTTAGGTCTACAGGTACATCACTCAAATTTATGCTCTGAGATAACACTTGCGACAAGTGCAGAACGTACTGCAGTTTGTTGCCTGTCGAGCGTCAACCTTGAAGAGTACGACGAATGGTGCGACAACGATCAATTCATTCCTGATTTAGTACGAATGTTAGATAATGTTTTAACTTACTTTATTGATAACGCACCTGATGAGCTTTACCGAGCAAAGTTAAGTGCAGAACGTGAAAGAAGTATCGGTTTAGGTGCAATGGGCTTCCATGCTTATTTACAGAGACAGGATATTCCCTTTGAAAGTATGTGGGCAGCAAGCTCAAATCACACAATGTTTAAAAGAATAAAATCGGAGGCAGTACGTGCAACGAAACAACTCGCAGAAGAAAGAGGAGAATGCCCAGACGCAAAAGGTTATGGAGTACGTAATGCCCATTTGTTGGCCGTTGCTCCTAATGCCAGTAGCAGTATTATTTGTGGTAACACTAGCCCTAGCATCGAGCCTTATCGCGCTAATGCATTTACTCAAAAAACTAAGTCAGGATCTAGTCTGCTTAAAAACGAGTATTTGGAACACGCTCTTCAAGAAATAGAAATGGACACAGAAGAAGTTTGGTCTAGTATAATGACAAGCGGCGGAAGCGTGCAGCATCTAGACTTTTTAGATCAACATACTAAAGACGTATTTAAAACGGGTGTAGAAATAGACCAGAAATGGGTTATACAACATGCCGCAGATCGTCAACAGTACATATGTCAGAGCCAGTCTTTGAATGTGTTTTTTCCCGGCAATGTATCAAAGCAAGAGCTACATGCCATTCATATGAGTGCTTGGAAGAAGGGGGTAAAAACTTTATACTATCTCCGTAGTGAGGCAGTGAAAAGAGCAGATAATGTGTCAGAGCAAGCCTTGAGACAGTATGTTCTAGACAGTATTGATGAAAATGAATGTCTAGCGTGTGAGGGATAATATGAAATTATTAAAGTTCAGCGCAGATTGGTGTAGACCTTGTAAAGTATTATCAAAAACCATGGAAGATACAGACTTTGGTGTCCCCGTAGAAGATATGGATGTGGACCAAGAACAAGTATTAGCACGATCATATGGGGTACGTGGTGTACCTACAGTAATTTTGGTAGATGCCACTGGAAAAGCTTTAAAACGCTTTTCTGGTGTCAAGAGTCAGGACTATATAAAAGACTGGCTAGGAGATGTGTACGAATGAGTAATTTATTAGAAGAAAGAGAATATTATAAACCGTTTAATTACCCTTGGGCATTTGAACATTATAAAGAACAACAGCACATGCACTGGTTGCCTGATGAAGTAAACCTAGCAGATGACTTGAAAGACTTTAGAGAGAAATTAAGTCCTGGCAATAAAGTATTGCTTTCTCAAATCTTTCGTTTCTTTACACAGGCAGATGTAGATGTGTGTTGTGGATATGCAAAGCATTATCTTCCAACATTTAAACAGCCTGAAGTACGAATGATGCTAAGTGCGTTTGCTGCAATGGAAGCAGTACATCAAGAAGCATACTCTTTATTACTAGAAACTCTTGGGTTTCCAGAGGAAGAATATAAAGAGTTTATGAAGCACAAAGCTATGATGGATAAGCATGAGCATCTTAGCGATTTTGGCATGGAAACTAAGATGGATATAGCTAAAACTATGGCTATTTACTCAGGTTTTACCGAAGGAGTACAGTTATTTAGTAGTTTTGCTATCTTGTTGAACTTTCCTCGTCACAACTTGATGAAAGGCATGGGTCAGATCGTTACTTGGTCTATTCGAGATGAAAGTTTGCATGTGGAAGGCATGTCAAAGCTTTTCCGTACTTTCATACAAGAGAATCCAGAGCTATGGAATGATGATTTAAAGTATGAGATCTATTGTGCAGCAGAGCGCACTGTAGAACTAGAAGATGCGTTTATTGATTTATGTTTTGAAGGTGCTGACGTACCCGATCTAACCCCTGAAGAAGTAAAAGCGTATATTAGGTATATAGCAGATCGCAGATTGTTGGGCCTAGGTTTAAAGGAGATTTTTGGCAGTAAAGAAAACCCTTTGAAATGGCTTGATTATATGTTAAACGCAGTTGAGCATGCGAATTTCTTTGAAAATCGTGCAACTGAATACTCACGAGCTAGTACTACAGGTAACTGGCAAGATATTTTTAAATAGAGGAAATTATGGAAAACGAAACACAGCAACAAGCAAAAACATTCACACTAGATGGCGTAGATTATGATGTAGATAATATATCAGATGAAGCAAAATATATGGTTTTTAACTTAAATGATATAAATACTAAAAGGATGAAAGCAGAGACTGAAATAGGTCAATTAAACGCTGCAGAGACGGTATTTATTGATAAATTAAGGACTGCTTTAAACCCTGAAAAAGTCGAAGAAGTCAAAGAAGGTGAAGTAGTATAGAAAGGGGGCGAAAGCCCCTTTTCTTTGTTTAATAGTTTACTTATGCAAAACCAATTCCAGTTACATGCCAAACAGCAGCAGAAATAGGGGACATCTCTATAACCCCACCCGCGCTTATAACTAAATTAGCTGAAGCGCTAGTTATTAATGAAGGTGTGGAGCCGTCATATTTGTTGATTGCATAATACTGTGTTTGCCCTTGTGAAGTGACAGAGGTAAAGCCGTCTAAGTCTATAGTTATTTTAGAATTAGCGTTAGCAGCTATATTACGAAAAGTGTACTTTGCACCGAACTCGCCGAGGTCAATACCAGCAAAAGGAACAGCTACTAACAAATCTACATCTGTAGATGAGTCAGTGTAATGATAATAGTCAGTATTTGCGTTAGCCATGAATTGTTCAGGAGACCAAGCGGTTTGCGCGGTTCCTAAACCCCCGCCACCATTCATAGAGCCACCCGCAACCCCAGAAACAACTACAAACCCCGAAACATCAGGGAATTTTATATCTCTATCGGCAGTAGGTGTAGCGCTTTTTACTTCTATGGCGTAGCCTGATGAAGAACCAGCCCAGTATTTTATACCGCTAGTATTGCCTCGAGATACATTATAAAAACTTGAGCCCGCTGGCGTACCATCTACTGTATTCTCATTAATCCAAGTGCCGAGATGGTCTATTCTTAATGATGGGTCTTCTAAGGAGCTTGCACTATTATTATATCCGCAAGCTATTCTTATCTCACCTTTTGTATCTGTATTATCCGCGCCATCGTCTACTATTCTTGCCCCAATCTGAGCATATGCGGCTTGTGCGCCGCTTGTGTTATCACCCTTAAATGTAATGACACCTAACTTATCGCCATCATCACCAGCAGCAGCGCCGCCATCTCTTTCTAAAACTATTTCTGGGCTATAAGCAGTGTCTGCACTAGTAGAATTAACCGATAACGTGCCATTTACGTTTAGCTGTGAGTCGAGCGTAGATTCAGTACCGTTAAGTGTTAATACATCAGTAGCTGAACCAGCTTTAATTGCAGTGAATTTTATTTGACCATCTTCTGTACCGTCAGAAGAGTCAACAACTTCAGTGAACATACTTCCATATAAAACATCTTCTGGACCGCCACTGGTAATGCTACGATCATTAGCACCGTAAAACTCTATTTTACCTACATCATCACCGTCAGCATTACCTTCAGCACCTGACGATCTACGAAGTTTAATAATAGGACTGGCATCTGCAGAATTTGTATTATTAGTAATAATAAGGTCAGCATCAGTAGTAGTGCTTTTTATAGTTAATGGCGCAATGAGATCAGAGAATAATGTAGAACCAGAACCATTAAGTGTTAATACGGTACTGTCTTCTACTCCTGCTTTAACAGTAGTGAAGTGTAAAGAACCATCTTCTGTACCATTAGACTCATCAATAATCTCAGCGTGTATTCCTGCATACTTATGTTTTACAGGACTGTAACCATTATCGTTATTAGCTGTAAATTTTATTTCTGCTAATACGTCACCGTCATCAGCTTGTGGGCCATCGTTTTGGAATAACTCTAAAACTGGTGTTGTTGTTGTATTGACACCACCGGTGGCAGTTGCTTTGATTAAAACATCGCCTGTATCTAGTGTACCTGCACTAATAGCTCCTGTTGTGGTTATAGTGTTTGAGCCAGTATCAATGTTTCCAAAGCCAGAAGTAATAGAGCCAGAGCTGAGTGCACCAGTTGTAACAATATCACCAGAACCTGCAGCAGGTGCATAATCGCTTGAAGCAGTTGCAGCAGCAGTACCTAATGTAGGTTTATTTGATAAATCACTGTAGTCTCCAGAAAATAAAGCAGTATCACCAGCTAATGCTGTTGTTGATGATGTACCTAATGCTAATAAAGAAGTATCACCAGCTAATGCTGTTGTTGATGATGTACCTAAAGTAAGAAGTGTTGGTTTATTTGATAAATCACTGTAGTCTCCAGAAAATAAAGCAGTATCACCAGCTAATGCTGTTGTAGATGATGTACCTAAAGCTAATAAAGAGGTATTACCTGCCAATGCAGTCGTTGATGATGTTCCTATGGTAAGAAGCGTTGGTTTATTTGTTAAATCAGCATAGCTACCAGAGAATAAAGAGGTATTACCTGCCAATGCAGTCGTTGATGATGTTCCTATGGTAAGAAGCGTTGGTTTATTTGTTAAATCAGCATAGCTACCTGATGTTGCAACAGTTGCCAAATCACCTGATTGAATAGCAGAATCTGCTTTTGTACCTTGAGCTGCAGTCGCATAAGCAGAAGCATCAGTAGTTGATGCAGTACCTAATCCTAAATTCGTTCTTGCAGTGCCAGCATTAGCTAAATCAGATAAGTTACTTGCCTTAGCAAGTTTCTCTCCAATCGTAGTAGCTGTAGTAGTTGCAAAGCTTGCATCATCACCAAGAGCTGCGGCTAATTCATTCAATGTATTTAATGCTGTTGGTGCACTATCAACAACTCCTGCGACTTGTGCATCAACATATGTTTTATTTGTTACGTGAGCACCGGCTGTTGGAGCAGTGGGAACACTAAGAGTAGTACTAGGAAAGTCTATATTACCCGAGTTGTGCTCTTGTATTCTTGTATCATTACTTACAGTTTTAATAGATAGTTGCGGTGCATTATTAGCAAGAGCTCCACGAACATTAATTGTTCCATCAGAGTTACCTACATTCATCTCACCTGTAGAGATAAAGTTATTATCACCTGTAGTGGTAAAAGAAAGAGCTCCTATATCGCCTGTGGCAGTTATATTACCTTGAACACTCAATGTAGCAGGTTGGTTATCAACTGTTAGACTCATTAACGTCTGATAGCCGCCAAAATTAGAATAATTACCTTCCCAGATCCAACCATCTCTTGTTGCAGTTGTGCCGCCCCCGAAACCATTATCGTTAGGGTCGCCTATTCTAAATCTCATTTTGACTGCATCGCTATCAACGGAACTACCTATAGATAGTGTCTCATTTGTAGGCAGCCCTGGAAAGGTGTAAGTAGGCGCAGTAATAGTGCCGGCACTTGTAATAGTACTCGTGGTTGTTATAGGTACATTTGCTCTTAGTTTTTGATCTTGCCCACCAACTGCATTAATAGTTACACCATCTTGTGCAATAGTTAATGCGTCATTGTTCCAGGTACCTTGACCTGCTACAGTAAAAGATATCTTGCCCGACTCTCCTGAGTCTCCAGCACTATCTATTTTGCCCGTTATGGCAGCATACTGTGTTTTAGTAGATTGATCGTTTTCACCATAAAAATTAATAATACCTAAACTATCTCCAGCTGCAGGAGAGCCTGAGTTTCTGTATAAATCTAATTTTGGGTCAGAGTTTGCATCAGTATCAGTATTATAAATGTTAAGGTATGATAAGGTTGTGTTTCCTGATATATCAGCATTTCCATTGATATCAAGAGAGCCGCCTTCTATTTCACCAGAAGCCGTAATATTTGTTACATCAGTTACAGCACCCGCTATTGATGCACTACCGTTTATGTCTAAAGAACCACCCTCTATTTCACCAGAAGCCGTAATATTTGTTACATCAGTTACAGCACCCGCTATTGATGCACTACCGTTTATGTCTAAAGAACCGTTTACCACCAAGTCGGTAAGATCTAAAGCATTTGAGGTTCCCGCCACTCCTATAGTAACAGTGCCAGGATCTAGTACCATTACATTTTTTGGGTTTGGATTATTTATCGACCAATTGGTAGCGCCAGCTTTCGTGACTTCAAAAACCATTTGGCCAGCTAAAGCTGATTCCGTACAGTTAGTGAACTTGGTAAAGAGTCTGGCAGCTGGCTTATATGATTCGGCATTGGAATTGCCAGTATCAATAGCAATGCCGTAAAAAGGGATTACTCCTGTAAACTCTTCGGAAGATGTACTCAGCCCGCTTGCAA
>Ga0187219_1000191_pt1 | contig 27816 bp, 29 predicted proteins | sample 13SPOviralmetaG_FD_130162 | JGI IMG/M metagenome (GOLD analysis project Ga0187219, IMG submission 130162) | Marine viral communities from the oligotrophic San Pedro Time Series (SPOT) site, San Pedro Channel, CA, USA - 13 SPOT_SRF_2010-07-21... | ecosystem: Environmental > Aquatic > Marine >... | reverse complement strand
TGTACGAGAAATCCTTTGTTCTAAAGGTTCTTGTTCTATTTTTTAATTTTCCAAAATACTCATATACGTATAACCGTAATATGCCATCTCTTATATGGCATCGATAAATAAATTAATCCCTATTACGGTTCCTAATAACCGTATTTCACAAACTTAAATTTTGCGATTATGTCAAACAACAGAGATTTGCTCAAAGAAGCAATTGCTGATGCTAAAGCGGTAAAAGAAACTGCCATAGCAAACGCTAAAGCTGCTTTAGAAGAAGCATTTACTCCTCATTTGAAATCTATGTTAGCCGCTAAATTAGAAGAAATGGACAAAGAAGACGTTGACGAAGGATACGATAAAAAGTATGAAGAAGACGACGTTAAAGAAGAAATTTCTACTGAATTAGATGAAGCTAAAAAGGAAGATAAAGAAGAAGTAAAAGAAGCTGAAGAAGTAGAAGAAGCTAAAAAAGAAGAGATTGACGAAGAAATCAGTCTTGAAGAATTACTTGCAGAACTTAATGAAGAAGAAGTAACCGAATCAGAAATCGAAGAAGGTAGTAGAGTCAAAGGTGAAAAAGGTGTTGGAAACGAAGACGGAGATAAAGATGATTCCGCAGTCGAAAAAGAAACCGAAAAAATGAGATTCAAAGAATCTGAAGACCTTGACGAAGCTAAAAAAGACGACAAAGATGAAGTTAAAGAATCTAAATCCGATGAACTATCTGAAAATGCTAGAACAGACGCTGAAGAAGAAGGCTACAAAGATGGCCTAAAAGACGAGAAAGAAGATCTTGAAGAAGATGCTCGTACTGATGCTGAAGAAGAAGGCTATAAAGATGGAGAAAAGGACGAAAAAGAAGACATGGAAGACGAGGAAATTGACCTTGAAGATATGTCTGAAGACGACCTAAAAGGATTCATTGAGGATGTAATTAAGGACATGGTAGAAGCTGGTGAATTAGAAGCTGGAGAAGAAATGGAAATGGATGACGAAGAGTCAGAAATGGACGTGGATATCGAAGTTGAAGATGAAGTAGAAATACCAATGATGGAAAAAAAAGAAGAGTTAGAAGAAATGGATGAAGTTAGTTGGAATGATAAGAATAACCCTACAAGAGGAGCTAGTAAAGTAGATCTAGATCCTAAAAAGGTTGGACAATCAACAGCTGCTTATTCTATTAACGAAGAAGAAGTAACTAAAATGTTAGCTGAAGTTAAAGAACTTAAAAAAGAACTTACAGAAGTTAATCTTTTAAATGCTAAACTCCTTTACACTAACAAAATCTTTAAATCTAAAAACTTAAACGAAGCTAAAAAAGTTAAAGTGCTTAAAGCATTTGACAAAGCTTCAACAGTTAAGGAAGCAAAAGTTATTTTTGAAACATTAAACGAAGGTATGTCATCTAAAATGACAAAACCATCAATTAATGAAGTAAAAGGTAGCGCTTCAAAAGCTTCAGGAATGGCTCCTAAAGCTAAACAACCAATAGTTGAAAATGCTGCGTTTACACGTATGCAACAATTAGCTGGTATTATTAAAAATGAAAATTAATTTAACCCTTATTAAAACTTAAATCATGAGTTTACAAACTTTATTAGAAAGTGCAAACCCATATCACTCAGTACAAAGCGATGCCGCTAGATTGTCTGAAAAGTGGGAAAAAACAGGTTTGTTAGAAGGTATGAAAGGTGCTTCCAAAAATAACATGGGAATGATCCTTGAAAACCAAGCTAAACAACTTGTAGTAGAAAGTTCACAAACAGGTGGTGGTGTTAATTCGTCCGCGAATTTTACTGCTGGTGTAGGTGAGCAATGGGCTGGTGTAGCTCTTCCGTTAGTACGAAAAGTATTCGGACAGATCGCCGCTCAAGAATTCGTATCAGTACAACCAATGAATTTACCTTCTGGTCTAGTATTTTATCTAGATTTCCAGTATGGAACTTCAAAAACTCCATTCAGCACAGCTGAAGGATCAAATTCATTATACGGTAACGAAAGTGGACAGCCATTTGGAAATGCTGCTGATGGTGGTTTATATGGTGCTGGCCGATTTGGTTACTCTATAAACAACACTTCATCTGTATTTACTTCAGCTGCTACTTCATCTGCTGATTGGTCAGATTTTGACTATGATTCAGATTATTCTGCTTCTGCTGTAGCAGGTGAGTACGTAAAAATTTCTTTTGCTACTTCATCAATTAGCTATGCAGATTGGAAAGGTGTAAGAGGATTCAGAATATCAGGTTCAGGTCTAAATACATTCTCAAATGATGACAACTTACCAGCATTTACAAAAGTAAATGGTGTAAATGTTGAATTCTTGATTACAGGATCACTTTATGGTGTTGCAACAGGAGCTTCTGCATGTACAATGACGTATCAATTACAACCAACTGATCAATACAGAGGTGACTTTGAAGATGGAAATGATGCTATCAATGATAACAACTCTCCAATTTCAATTCCAGAAATCAATGTACAGATGAAATCATCTGCTATCGTTGCTAAAACTAGAAAACTGAAAGCTGTATGGACACCAGAATTTGCACAGGATTTAAATGCATACCATGCATTAGATGCTGAAGCTGAATTAACATCTATCTTAAGTGAGTACATTTCATTAGAAATTGACTTAGAAATTTTAGATATGTTAATGGAAAGCGCTGCTGCTGGAACTGAAACATGGTCAGCTGTAAATAACAGAGCTATTACAGGAACTGGAAACGGTAGTATTAGCGACTTAGGTTTCTACAATAGCCAAGGACAATGGTTCCAAACATTAGGAACTAAAATCCAAAAACTATCTAACATCATTCACCAAAGAACTCTTAGAGGTGGTGCTAACTTCTTAGTATGTTCTCCTTCTGTAGGTACTATCCTAGAATCTATTCCAGGATTTGCTGCTGACACAGATGGCGATGCTGCTAAAATGAATTATGCATTTGGTGTACAGAAAGTAGGTAGCTTAAACAGTAGACAAAAAGTTTACAAGAACCCATATATGAAAGAAAATCAAATCCTATTAGGATTTAGAGGATCTCAGTTCTTGGAAGCTGGTGCTGTATTTGCTCCATACATTCCGTTAATCATGACTCCATTAGTATATGACCCAGACACTTTCACACCAAGAAAAGGTCTATTAACTAGATATGCTAAGAAAATGGTTAGACCAGAATTTTATGGATTAATCAACATAAATGGTTTAAATACTCTATAATTAGAGATTTAAATTAGTTTAATAAATTAACCCGGCCTTGTGCCGGGTTTTTTTATCTTTTTCATATGTATAACTAACAAACGTTACATGGGTATACTACTTATCTCATTATATTCTTATATTAAACTATACCCGTTTATTAACGTAATTTCACTGTTTGCCTTAACTATTTGTATAACCTATAATTTAAGAAATCTATGGCGTCTAAACCGCACACTGACGACGTTTATCGTCCGAAAAGAATTCCAAAAAACCCAATTAAGTTCAAACTCCAACTTAATGACGAACAAAAAGAAGCAAAAGCAGTTATACTTGAAAATACAATCACCTTATTAGCTGGTGGAGCTGGAAGTGGTAAAACACTTTTAGCATGTAATGTTGCATTAGATGGTCTTTTAAGAAGACAATATGATAAAATCATAATTACTCGACCCACAGTATCAAAAGAAGAAATAGGATTCCTCCCAGGTGACTTAAGAGAAAAAATGGATCCATGGGTTCAACCTATTTATCAAAATTTTTATCAATTATATGATAAAGTTAAAATTGAAAAACTTATTGAAGATGGCAAAATAGAAATTGTACCTGTATCATTTATGAGAGGTAGAACATTTCTAGATTCAATGATTATTGTTGATGAAGCTCAAAATGTTACTCACCAACAGATGGAAATGATAACTTCACGTATAGGTTTAAGAAGTAAAATGATGATATGTGGCGATCAATATCAAACAGACTTAAAGAAAAAATCGGATTCTGGTTTTAAATTTCTTTACACAGCAGCAAGAAAAATTAAAAATTTAGAAGCCATAACATTATTTGCTAATCATAGAGACTCTATTGTAGAAGATTTATTACAATATTATCAAGAAGCTATAGATAAAGGAATATCAATAACAACATCAGGTTCATATATTTATAAACAGTAAGAACTAGCATCATATTTATAATAAAATAGAATTATGGCATTATGTACTCCTACGGGTTCATTAGAGGTATTTATAAGAGAAAGTATACTTTTACCTAATGGCAACGAAGAAATTGCAACTAACAGTATTAAAATTGATGGTGTAAACCAATTAGTAAGAAGAATAGATACTATTTCTTCTAAATGGGAAGATACTGGTGTAGAAATTTTAAGATTTGTAGATGATGAAGCTTCTCAGGTAGCAGGTTCATTCGTTAGAGATACAGTTAAATATTTAAGATTTACTAATTTAGATTGTGATAATTATCTTTCTTTATATTTAATTCAAGCTAGTCCTGATTCATATGCACCTAATACTGATAATTTAGATTCAGGAGATGTAGGTATACTTAAAATTGATCCGGGTAAATCGGTAATGTTATCAAATGCACAATTTGAAAGTAGTAATTATTATGATTATGTAGTAGATGGATATGTTGATTTACAATATATTTCATCATTTGCGTCATTATATAGCATAAAAGCAAAAGCAAATAATAAAGATATAAGAATAGAATACCTTGTAGGTTCTTCTTAATATTTATAACAAAATAAATTTAATAAAAAATGGCATTAACGTATAGAACAGGTTCAGGTTTAAATCCAGGTAAGGGTTCAGCTTTAACTATCGAAGAATTAGATAATAACTTTAGACATTTTACTGGGTCACATGCAGTAACTGGTTCATTAGTAGTATCAGGATCATTAGATGTAGTAAATTCAATTTCTGCATCGTCTTTAACTATAGATTATGATAATGTAGGTGGATATTCTTTATTTATTACAAGTTCTGATTCCCACCAAACTAAAGTATTAATTTCTAGTTTACCAACAACTGAACCTTTAGTAACAGGTTCATTATGGCTTTCAGGAAGTGGAGCAGGTAATGCTACAGGATCAGCTTATTTAATGGTATTTAATGGATAAAATTTTATCTTAAATAAAACAAAACTTAAGGCCTCAATTTGAGGTCTTTTTTTTCATATTTATAATAAAACTAAACAGAATATGAATATTCCAATTTATGATGGTAATCCAATTTGGAACCCAAACTCAACAGCTTTTGGATTTTATAATAACGATATTGAATTTCAAGACGATTGTGTTAAAGTAGCAAAATTTGTAACTACACGTTTAGGTTATCCTTTAATGGATGTTGAATTACAAACAGGATCTATATTTACTGCATTTGAAGAGGCGATTACAATGTATGGAAATGAGCTATATGCTTATTTAATTAGAGAAAATGTTTTAGATCTTACAGGATTACCTTATGAAAATGTAAATTTAAGTGAAGTTATAGTTACACCTAATTTTGATGCAATAATTAGATTATCTGAACAGTATGGAGAAGAAGCTGGAGTAGGAGGAAATATAGATTGGATAAAGGGTAGTATCCCTTTAACTGGTAGTGTACAAGATTATGATGTTAAAAAATGGGCTCAAGAACAAGATCCCCCTATAACAGGTAGTTTAGAAATAAAAAGAATTTTTTATCAAGAACCTGTACCTGCTTCTGCAAGAATGTTAAATCCATATGATGGATTTGGGTTTGGAGGAGTTGCTGCTGCTGGTTTAATGGGATTAGGTGGATTTGGTGGCGGATATGGATATTTAATGATGCCATTAAATTATGATTTACAAGTTATTCAAGCTATTGAAATGAATACTCAAGTTAGATTATCTAATTATAGTTTTGAAGTTCATAATAATGTTATTAGAATATTCCCAATTCCAAATCTTAATAATGGTAGTGATGGAGATGTAGGTAACCTTTGGTTTGAATATATTTTAAGAAATGATAGAGCAAATGCATCATTAATTTGTGCTGAAGATAAAATAACTAATGTATCGAATATGCCATATCAAAACCCAGTTTATTCTTTAATTAATTCTGTAGGTAGACAATGGATATTTGAAATGACATTAGCTATTTGTAAAGAGATTTTAGGATACGTACGTGGTAAATATAGTACAGTTCCTATACCTAATGCTGAAATGACATTAAACCAAGCAGATTTATTAGGGGCAGCAACAGCAGAAAAAACAGCTTTACTAGAAAGATTAAGAGCATATTTTGATGAAAATTCACGTGCTTCTTTATTAGAAAGAAAAGTAAGAGAACAAGATGCAGTATTAAGAGAATTAGACCAAGTTCCACGAGTAATTTATATAGGATAATATGGCAATGTTTGCAAGACAGAGAGATGTATCTCTGGTTAGAACTATAAATAGAGAATTATTGGGTAATGTAATTACTCAACAAGCATCTTTCTACCAATTTAAGCTTGAGGAAACAAAAGTTAACATATATGGAGAAGCTGCAGGAGAAAAATTTTATAATGGTCCTTTTATATTTAATTGTTTAATAAATAGACAAAACCAATCATTCCCTGAATCTGGGGAAGGAGTAAATTTTGCTCAAGGTATTTCATTTGCATTTCTAAGAGATGACTTAGTAGATGCTGATGTAGTTCCTGAAGTTGGTGATATTATTTTATATCAAGAATCATATTACGGAGTACAAAGTACAGTATCTAACCAGTATTGGTCAGGTAAAAATCCAGATTTTCCAAATGATGTAAATCCATTAAATCCTGGATTAGAACAATTTGGTAGTAATTTTTCAATAATTGTTGATACTTATTATATACCAGCTGATAAAGTAGCTATTTCACCTTATAAAGAAAGATTTTAATGGCAGAATATAGAAAACCCATACCTAAAACACAACGCGAATTAAGCGAAGATCAACATCAAGCCTTTGATCGTGAAAGGGGTAATCCTAATGCTCAAATTAACCCTAATGAAAATGAAACAGGGATTAATTTTAATAGATCAACTAAAATAAGTTTTAAGGGTGATAATACTAAACCCTTTTCAATTGGTATACAAGATTTAGACGAAGCTGTATTTTATTATTTTGAAAATGTTATTTCTCCTTTTGTTTACCAAAATGGAGAAAGAAGAAATGTTCCTATTATTTATGGTTCTCCTGAAAGATGGAAATCATTTCAAAAAGATGGATATTATAGAGATAAAGCAGGTGCTGTAATGTTACCTATTATTGTAATTAAAAGAGATTCAATATCTAAAGATAGAACGGTTACTAATAAATTAGATGCTAATATGCCTAATTTATATGCTGCTTTTCAAAAATCATATAATCCAAAGAATTTTTATTCTAATTTTGCGGCAATAAATAATAAAATACCTACTAAAACTTTTCATGCTGTAACAGTTCCCGATTATGTAACATTAGAATATAGTGTTATAGTACAAACTTATTATATGGCTCAATTAAATAAAATAATTGAATCAGTAGAATATGCATCTGATGCTTATTGGGGTAATCCTGAAAGATTTAAATTTAGAGCTTTTATAGATAATTTTGCTACTCAAACAGAATTAACACAAGGACAAGATAGATTAGTAAAAGGAGTATTTAATATTAGATTAAGAGGATATATAATACCTGAAGTATTACAAAAAGATATAATGTCACTTAAAAAGTATAATTCTAAATCAAAAGTTATTATAGGAGTAGAAGCAGTATCTAATTCAGATATTTTTGATCCAAATGTTACAAAATTAAGTGATGGTAGAACAAGAAAAAAACGAGCAGTTGAAGGAAATGCGGCAAATGTAAACGATGTAGCTGCTGGTAGAGAATTAAAAAGTTAAAATAGCATGGCAAATAATATTAGATTTGTAGATTCGTTAAAAGTAGGAGCATACCAAACTAATGGTGGTGGTGCTGGAAGTTCAATTGATATTTTAAATAATGTTGATAATTATGTTCTTACAGCTACAGGGGTTAGTGGTTCTATTGAAGGAAATGCTGAATTAGTTTTTGATTCAACCAACCTAAGAATTGGTGGTAACCCTTCAGGAGAAGCTCGATTAGAAGTTACACATTTAGGAAGTGTAGATGATATAATGCTAATTAAAAATACTGACAATAATACAGGAATTAAAGTAACAAAAGAAGGTTTATTTGAACTTTTAGAATTTAGTTCATTACCAAGTGCTGAAGAAGGAGCATTTGCCTATAGTAATAACGATTTTTGGTTAGGAGTAGGACCTTAATAATATTTATAACAAATAAAATAACATAATCATAGTATGGCAACTTGGAAAAAAGTATCAGTCTCGGGATCTAATGTATCTCAATTTGTTAATGACGCAGGATACATCACATCAACAACAGCTAACCATGCATTTGCTACAGCCTCTTTTAATGGGCAAGAATTATTAGCAGGAGCAACTAATGGTAATTTAACCTTTAGCTCAGGTTCAGGAGGCGGTTTAAATATTACTGCAGATGTAGGATCAGATCTATTATCTTTCAACTTAGATGCTGTACCAAATACATCATTAGAAAATGACAGTCTTAGAATAGGTAATACATCAATAGCGTTAGGTACTACAGGATCAACAGTTGATGGTGTAGTGTTAACGGATGTAATAGCTACTGGTTCATTTAGTGGTTCCTTCACAGGTAATTTAAATGTTAATTTAGAAGATTTAACACCAGGAGATGGTTTAAGTGGTAGTGCTTATGATGGTAATATTGCTAGAACATTTTCAGTAAATACTTCCTCGACTCATATAATTTCAGGTTCAAGACAAGCAATATCTGTTCAAAATACTACAGGTGCTAGTGGGATTACCATGAATTATAACACAGCAGGTAATGGTGTAATAAGTAGTACAATATTAAATGATAATATAACTATAGGTGCTACAAATGTAGCATTAGGAGGTACAGCATTATCAATTGCTAATTTAAAATTAACTGATGCAGAAGCAACAGGTTCATTTAGTGGTTCATTTGTTGGTGATGGTTCAGGAATAACAGGAATTGCAAGTACACTTGATGTTAGTGGTTCTTCAGGTAATGGAACTATTGCTTTAAAAACACAAGATTTTAGTATATTAGGAACTGCAAATGAAATTGATACATCAATGTCTAGTCAAACCCTAACTATTGGGATGCCAGATGATGTTACTATTGGACAAGATTTATCAGTTATAAGAGATCTTACAGTAGGAAGAAATGCAACTATTAGTGGGAATTTACACGTAGTAGGTACAGCAAGTTTCCAAAACACAACAAACTTAGATGTAGCAGATAGATTTATTAGAATGGCTTCTGGTTCAGATGCTGTAGGAGATGGTGGTATTGTTATTCAACAAACTAGTCCAGCAAATGGTGAAGCATTCGCATATGATGCCGCAACTACAAGATGGAGTATGACTGGATCATTTAATCCAGCAACTGAAGCATATACACCAGATGCCTTTGTATCTACTGTAGTAGTAGGCTCAGGTGGAACACAAGCTTCAAATGTAATATCTAAATATTCAAAAGCAGGAAATATTTTTACATCAGCTTCAGGAGATATTTGGATTTATTCATAAAAAATATTATATTTAGGTTAAAAGGGTTTTATGAGTTTTACAGCTGGAAAAGTTAATATAGGTAAAGATATAGTAAAAGAACCAGAATCATCTGATTCCAAAATAGAACTTACTGAAAAAGAACTAGAATTTCTTCTAGTTACTATTAAAAATAGTTTATTTAAAGGAGAATATGTAGAGACTCTTTATAATTTAACTTTGAAATTACAAAAACACTTTGTAAATTTAAAGTCAAAAAAATAATACATAATGGAAATATACTCTTTAGATAATCTTTCTTTAAGAGAAGTTAGAGCCTTACGTACAGCTTTAGATTCAATCCCTATTACAGGAATAGATGCAGGGTTTATAGCTTTATTACAACATAAAATATCTTCTCAAACTCAATCAATTGAAAACCATATTAGAAAAGAAGAAGAAAAAAAACAGGAATCGTTTAAAGAAGTAGTGAAATCACCTTCAAAACAAGTCCGTGGAAAGAAAAAGAATTAATATTTATAACTATATTATGGCCCCTCGGGGAAGTGGACTAGAATAAACTAGTAACCAACCTAATAAAGTAGATATGCCAAATTGGAAAAAAGTAATAGTTAGTGGTTCTAACGCTAACTTAAATAGTATTACAACAGATTCATCCTCCACTATAGCGGGGATTACTTTGACCTCGAATCTAGATGTAGGATCAAATGATATTTTAGACATAAATAGCCAATCAGGTACAGCAGGGCAAGTATTATCTTCATTAGGTAGTGGAAATGGTGTTGATTGGATAAATGCAGATACAGGACCACAAGGTGCAACAGGTGCACAAGGTATTCAAGGTATTCAAGGTATAACAGGTGCTCAAGGATCAACTGGAGCTCAAGGTATAACAGGAGCTCAAGGTATAACAGGGGCCCAAGGTATAACAGGAGCACAAGGTGAAACAGGTGCTCAAGGTATTCAAGGTATAACAGGTGCTCAAGGAGCAACTGGAGCTCAAGGTATAACAGGAAATACTGGTCCTACAGGACCACAAGGTACTACGGGTGCACAGGGTATAACAGGTGCACAAGGTATAACAGGAGCACAAGGTGAAACAGGTACTCAAGGATCAACTGGAGCTCAAGGTATACAAGGTATACAAGGTATTACTGGAGCACAGGGTGAAACAGGAGCTCAAGGTATAACAGGAGCACAAGGTGAAACAGGTACTCAAGGATCAACTGGGGCTCAAGGAGAAACTGGAGCACAAGGTATAACAGGTGCAACTGGACCTCAGGGTGCAACTGGAATACAAGGATCAACTGGAGCTCAAGGTATACAAGGTATACAAGGTATACAAGGTATTACAGGTTCACAGGGTGCAACAGGTACACAAGGTGAAACAGGAGCACAGGGAGCACAAGGTATAGCAGGTGCAACAGGTCCCCAAGGTACTACAGGTGCACAAGGTATTCAAGGTATTCAAGGTATAACAGGTGCCCAAGGAGCAACTGGAATACAAGGATCAACTGGAGCTCAAGGAACAACTGGAGCACAAGGTATAACAGGAAACACAGGTCCAACTGGACCTCAAGGAACTACTGGAACACAAGGAACTACTGGAACACAAGGATCAACAGGACAAACAGGTCCTCAAGGTGAAACAGGTGCTCAAGGTATAACAGGTGCTCAAGGAATAACAGGAAATACAGGTCCAACCGGACCTCAAGGTACTCAAGGTATTCAGGGTATAACAGGTGCTCAAGGTATAACAGGTGCCCAAGGTATAACAGGAGCACAGGGAGCAACTGGAGCTCAAGGTATAACAGGTAATACAGGTCCAACTGGACCTCAAGGTGGACAAGGTACAACAGGAACACAAGGTACAACTGGTACAACAGGACCAACAGGTCCTCAAGGTGAAACAGGTGCTCAAGGAGAAACTGGAACTCAAGGATCAACTGGAGCTCAAGGTATAACAGGTGCTCAGGGTACAACTGGAACTCAAGGTATTACAGGAAATACGGGTCCAACGGGACCGCAAGGTACTACAGGTGCTCAAGGTATAACAGGTAATACTGGACCTATAGGTCCAACAGGTCCTCAAGGTACAACTGGGGCACAAGGTATAACAGGAAATACTGGGCCAACAGGTCCAACAGGACCACAAGGAACTACAGGAACACAAGGTACTACAGGTGCCCAAGGTATAACAGGTAACACAGGTCCAACTGGACCACAAGGTGGACAAGGAACAACTGGTTCAACAGGACCTACAGGACCACAAGGTGCTACTGGAACACAAGGATCAACAGGTACTCAAGGAACCTCAGGTTCAACAGGACCAACAGGACCAACAGGTTCAACAGGACCACAAGGAACTACTGGGGCACAAGGTATAACAGGTGCTCAAGGAACAACTGGAACTCAAGGTATTACAGGAAATACTGGACCAACAGGACCACAAGGTGCTCAGGGTATTCAAGGTATAACAGGAACAGATGGTAACTTTGGTGGTGCTACATTTGACTATACTTTTAGTACTTCTACTACAGTTGGAAACCCAAATACAGGTAAAGTAAGATTAAATAATTCAACTCAAACATCAGCTACAATATCAGCAATTAGTGAAACTGATGATGATGGAAATTCAGTTCAATCATTTTTTGAAACTATAGATTCATCAACCTCAGCTATAAAAGGTCATATGAGATTATCAGATAAAGATGATCCTTCTGATTTTATATTATTTGCTATTGATGAATTAGTTGACCAAGGAGCTTGGTGGCAATTTACAATAATATTTGAATCCCAAGGGGGTAATGCTTTAACAAACGGTGAAGATATTATAGCATCATTTGTAACAACAGGTGATAAAGGAGATCCAGGTGCTCAGGGTTCAACAGGAGCTCAAGGTATAACAGGATCAACAGGTCCCCAAGGTACAACTGGTGCAACAGGTCCTACTGGACCAACAGGTCCTCAAGGAACAACTGGAACACAAGGTATAACTGGAGCACAGGGAGCAACAGGAACACAAGGTACAACTGGTACAACAGGTCCTACTGGACCAACAGGACCACAGGGAACTACAGGTGCACAAGGTATAACAGGAAGTACTGGACCAACAGGTCCAACTGGACCACAAGGTACAACTGGAACTACGGGTCCTACAGGACCAACTGGACCACAAGGTACTACGGGTGCTCAAGGTACAACTGGAGCTCAAGGTATAACAGGTTCAACAGGACCAACAGGCCCTACAGGACCTCAGGGTACAACTGGAACTCAAGGTATTACTGGTTCAACAGGACCAACAGGTCCAACGGGACCACAAGGTACTACAGGTGCACAAGGTATAACTGGTACAACAGGTCCTACTGGACCAACAGGTCCACAAGGAACAACTGGAACTCAAGGTATTACTGGTTCAACAGGACCAACTGGACCTACAGGCCCACAAGGAACAACTGGAACCCAGGGAACAACAGGTACAACAGGACCAACAGGTCCTACTGGACCAACAGGTCCACAAGGAACAACTGGAACTCAGGGAACAACAGGTACAACAGGACCAACTGGACCCACAGGCCCTCAAGGAACAACAGGTACAACAGGACCAACTGGACCCACAGGCCCTCAAGGAACAACTGGAACACAAGGAACAACAGGTACAACTGGACCAACAGGACCAACAGGACCAACTGGACCTCAGGGAGCAACAGGTGCTCAAGGAGAAACAGGAACACAAGGTACTACAGGTACACAAGGTACAACTGGTACAACAGGACCAACAGGTCCAACTGGACCTCAGGGTACAACTGGAGCTCAAGGTGTAACAGGTTCAACAGGACCAACAGGTCCTACAGGACCAACAGGCCCACAAGGAACAACAGGTACAACAGGACCAACTGGACCTACAGGTCCTACAGGACCACAAGGTACTACAGGTTCAACAGGAGGAGCAGGACCAACTGGACCACTTGGACCAACTGGACCACTTGGACCTACTGGACCAACAGGACCAGGATTTACATCTATTACAGGTGATACTAGTACAGATGCTATATTAACGGCTAATGGTGCTAATGCTGCTGTAGGACAAAAGAATTTACTATGGGATGGAAACCAACTTATGGTTTCAGGTTCAGGAGGTACTATTTTAGATGTACAAGGATCTCAAGGTCAATTATTCTCAGTAACAGATGATTTAACCCAAGTAGTATTTGCTGCATCTGATATTTCAGGTGTTCCTATATTCCAAGTAAGTGGATCAGGATTATCAACATTTGATGGAGATGTATTATTTAATAATGGTATAAAAGATAAAGATGGTGATTTAGGTACCTCAGGTCAAGTACTTTCATCAACTGGTACTCAATTAAATTGGGTAGCAAATACAGCAGGTCCAACAGGACCCGCAGGACCAACAGGACCACAGGGTACAACAGGATCAACTGGAGGAGCAGGACCAACAGGACCACAAGGAACTACTGGTTCAACAGGTGGAGCAGGTCCTACAGGACCACAAGGTACTACAGGTTCAACTGGAGGAGCAGGACCAACAGGACCACAAGGAACAACAGGATCAACTGGAGGGGCAGGACCAACAGGTCCTCAAGGTACAACAGGATCAACTGGAGGAGCAGGACCAACTGGACCTCAGGGTACAACGGGTTCAACAGGTTCAACAGGACCAACAGGTCCTACAGGACCAGGATCTACAACTGCAGGTCCAACAGGTCCACTAGGACCAACAGGACCAACAGGACCAACAGGTCCAACAGGACCAGCAGGTGGGTTTACAACAAGTTCAAATGCACAAGTTAACTCTTTAGGAGTTGGAACAGCAGCTTCAGGTACAGCAGGTAACATTAGAGCAACTAATGATATTGTAGCTTATTATTCTTCAGATGAAAGATTAAAAGAAAATGTTGTAGTAATATCTGATGCTCTTAAAAAATTAGAATTAATTAGAGGTGTATCATTTGATTGGATAGAAAAACCACTAATTCATGCTAATATAGGACAAGATGTAGGGGTAATTGCACAAGAAATTGAAAAAGTATTGCCTGAAATAGTTGAAACAAGAGCTAATGGATATAAAGCTGTTAAATATGATAAAATAGTAGCATTACTAATAGAAGCTATAAAAGATCTTAAAAAAGAAATTGATATTCTAAAAAATAAATAATATGGGGTTATATATTACAGGTTCATTAACTGATGCTTTTGGAGAAGTATATAGTAATTATTATACAAGAATTGATGGTTATTTTATTGATAAAGCTTTAGGGAATTTACAAATTAGGGTTGGAAATTATATTGACAAAATAGCAGCTGCTAAATCCTTTCCTATATATCAAGAAGATTATGCTGATAGTGATGCATATGGATACATAGCTGCACCTGTTAATACAGGAAGTTATTCTTGGGGGCAAGGTCCTGATTTAGTATACCCTTTAACACAAAGTGAAACTCTTACTGTTACTACTTATTCTCAATCATGGCAAGACCAATTAGTAGATTATATAGATTATGATGATGATGGTAACGAAATAACAGTTCAAAGAACAGAATCTATAGAAGTAATTACTACTGGGAGTGAACAACAAATTAAATCTAGAATTACATTAGGTAATATTACTGGAAGTTTATATGATTATTCATATGAAAAAGTAAAAGATTTTTTTGTTGAAATATACGGGATTAATAATGTACAAGACGATATTTAATTATGTATTTTGGATCACATGGAAATAACAATTTATATTTAACAGGACCACAAACAGGTGTTCAATATGATTCTGTTGTAGGCTTAAATAGTGGTTGTTATAGAAAATGTAGTTTTTGGTGTGATGTTTGTAATACTTACAATAATACTTCACAGTGCCAGATGGTATTTAGGTGTTGTACCCCTTCATATTTTGCAACCGCTACTCAAGCCTGGGGTAATTTAAATTTAGGTTTTACTAGAAACTTAGCTAGACCACATGGATTTAGTGTATTTAAAGGAACAGTAGCAGCCGGATTACTATCAGTAGGAGTGTCATCCCCCCATGCTACTAATTCAACCTCAGCTGTTTATATGTACCAAAATACAGCCTTATCTAATTACCAAAATTACATAGGAGTTAAATGTAAAGTAAATTATGGGTATAGTTTTACAAATTGGAGAGCAAATTCTTCAAGTGGGGCAATTATGACAACAGTACAAAACACAAATTTTTATTTTAATAGTACTTATGGTGGAATAAATGCAAAAGATATAAGAAGCGTATATGCCGGAGCTTTTACAACTCCTTCAGACATTAGACTGAAAGAAAATATTAATTTAATAGGAAAGTCTAAGGGTGGAATAAACATATATAGTTGGAATTATAAAAAAGGATTTTATAAACAAGGTACTTTTACAGGTGTTATGGCTCAAGAAGTTCCATGGGCAACTGTATTAGTAGGAAACTATCTTCATGTAGATTATAGTAAGATAGATGTAGAATTTAATAGAATGGAATAAAACATTTTAAGGTTATATGGAAGTAATTTGGGTTTTAGAAAATGTTATTAAGTCAAAAGATTTTTATAATCAATCACGAATTTTATTATTAGCAGCTTCAGTTTCATTGTGGCGAAAGTACCATCCTGACCACAAAACTGTTTTTTATTGTGATAAAAGAACTTATGATGAATTAGAAAAATTAAATATTCTTAATTTATTTCATGAAGTTAGAAATTTATCTTATCCTGAAAAAATTGATAGAATAACATTTTGGTCTTCTTGCAAATCAAAAATTATAAGTGAGACAAAAATCCCCTTATGTGTAATTGATCATGATTTTCTTATTTTCACAAATATAGATAAACATTTACAAGATAAAGTAGTTTATAGTTATGATGAACCTATTAAAACTTGGTACCCCGAAAAATCAGATAAATATTTAAAAAAATTATCTAACCCTATTCAAATAGAATATGATCTTGCTTCTAATGTATCCTTATTATACCTCCCAGATCCCAAATTTGCTAATAAATATGCAACACAAGTATTGCAAAATCATATAGAATTTACTAAAATGGATAGGGCTTGTGCAAGTTACATGATTGCTTCAGAACAGTTAATGTTAAAACAATGGTTAAATCTTAAAAATATTCCACATAAAACATTACATAAACACATTTATGATAATAATAAATTAAAATATTCTATGGTAAGTCATCAATATGGAATTTGGAATATCCAAGAGGCATTATTATATTACAAACATTATGGGGTTGAAGAAAAAAATATAGATGATGAAGAAAGAAATTTTTTAATAAGATGCATTTCAGCCGGTAAAATTATAAAAGGTAAAGAATTAAAAGAAAAATTAGATAATGAAGGCTATTCATGTTAATTGGACTAAACCCTATTTTGAAAAACATAGGCTAAGAGGACATGGTTTTGAATCTACAAAAAATTTAAAATCATCAACTTATACCCAATTAGATTCCCAAATTTTATATACTATTTTATCTATTATTAGTTGGAAAAAATATAATGGACCTATCAAACTATATACTGACTCCATAGGAGCTGCTTTTTACCAAAGATTTGGTTTATTGGATTTATATGATGAAGTTGATATTAGATTTTTAAATAATTATTCTAAAACCAATATTGACCCTGCGTATTTTTGGACAAGTGGTAAAATAAAATGTTTAGCACATCAAACAGAACCCTTTGTTTTTCTAGATCAAGACATGATTGTAAACGAAAAACTACCAGAATGGGTTCGTACAAACGATTTAACAATAGCACATTGGGAAATAGGCAGAGGATATTATTACTTTGATAAAGAAAAATTTGAAAGAGAAATAACACATATTCCGTGGATTAAAAATTATAATACTGATGATTGGTCTCCAAACACATCTTTTTTATGTTTTAATAATATAGATTTATTAAAAGAATACCATGAATGGCATAAAAAATTAGTTACTACAAATGGTGAAGACATACCAGAGTGGTTTTGGTTATTAACAGATCAAGGTATTTTAGGACATATTATTAGAGAAAACAACTATCATGTAAATACATTAACACAAAACATATCATTATCACACCATAATAATACAAACGGAATTAATAGATATAAAGGTAAAGCAGAAAAATGGTATTTACCTTTAAATCCAGATTTAACTAAAGAAGTAAAATTTGAACATGTTTGGTTAGATAAAATTAATACTCAAAATTTAAATCCCCAAAGATGGTTTAATAAAATTATAGATTTAGGATATGGTAAATATGTAGAAAATAAAATATTTAAAAAATATTGGAGTGGACATTAAAATAATTAGATTCCTTTGGGGACATAGAAAAAATACTTTAGATGAAATTCCTAAATTTCCATTATATCCTAAAAATGAAATAGTATATGTTTGGGGGAAAGAAAATGAAAGTATTTTAAAAGAAAGAGGTTATAAAACAAGATATGTTGAAGAAGAAACATCTCCCTATGCTTATGACTTATTAGAATTAATTTATGAAAGAAAAGTAATTGCCCTAGATTTAGCATTAAAAGAATTTGGTGAAGTAATTTTATTAGATTGGGATTGTTATATTTTAAGACCCTTAAATGATAGTTTTTTAACTGAATTAAGAAAAAAACCTATACAAGTTCCTTTATATGTTCAACATGAAGATTGTTATAATGCTTTATATGAAGTAATTCCTAAAGATCACCCATGGTTTCAAGATCCTAAGGAGCATGCTCATTTAGAAAAACATTTAGATATAATTACTCGAGGCTTTTTAAAATGGCATTGGAAATGGGAAGAAGGTTTAGTTAGTCCTAATTTTGGTTTTGTTTATAGTAGAGATATAACTTTAGGTGAAAAATTAATTAAAATAGGAGTTGATAATAATATGGAGGGGTGTGTTGAAGAACATGCTATGTTTGTTTATGCTGATTGTAGTTTAGATGAATATATTAAAAAATACCACCCAACATCACTATTAGGAGTCTCAGAAGAAGTAACTAAAGATAATACTAGAATAGGTAAAATACAAAATAAATTTAATAATTATATTAAAGATAATTTAAAAATGGATATATATTTTGAACACATATAAAATAAAAGTAATATCTCTTTTAAGGAGACTAGATAGAAGGTCAAAATTTTATAAACAATTTAAAGATTATAAATTTGAATTTGTTGATGCTATAGATGGGCAAACATACAAATTAACTAAATTTGATAAAGAATTTATTAAAGGAAATGAATATAAAAAATATGACATTCATATTCCTTCTTTAGTGTGTGCTAACTATATGCATTTAAATTTAATAGATGAATGTTCTAAAGGAAATGTTCCGTTTATTATCTTTGAAGATGATACTGAAATAATAAAACCTATTGATTTTAAATTTGAAAATATAGTAAAAAAAGATTTAGATGTGTTTTGGTTAATGCCTGATGAACCTTCAATATTAGCTTATATAATATGGCCCTCAGGTGCTAAAATATTAATTGATTATATTAATAAAGTTAAATTAGATAAAGGGTTAGATTGGAAATTTCATAACATAAAAGGAAAAGGAAAATTGCGTGAGGATCAACTAAATGATTCGTATTTTACCCAGACACCAGGTAGTAATTCAGATATTACAACAATAAAAAATTATGATATTTCATCCAACGGGTAAAAAAAACATATTTAATTTAGCCCCTATACCAGTTTATAAAAGAGTATATGAAAACGATATTATAACTAATAGAGCTTATAATTTTGGTTTAAGTATATTAGATGCCGAACAGAGGAGAATGGGTCAAGAATTACCTGGACAATATGATAATAAAAGACAATCTAATTATGAAATAAATTATGATAGGCAAGATGAATGGGTAGAAAAACATGAATTACAACCTATTGGAAGTAGATTTTATGTTAAACCTAATGATTTTTTAGAAGCTGAAAATTCAGATATAGATGTTATTAACAGGAGAATTAAAAATGGTTTTAAAGAATTAATATCAACAACAAAAGAACCAATAGTAACAGAAAGTTGGTTACAATATTACAATCCAACTGAAGGTAGAGGACATAATGCTCATAATCATAATAGATGGCATTTTAGTGAAGAAAAACCAAATATGTACTCAGGTGGTTATTATTTAAGTGATGGTGAACCTATTAAAGACCATCCTTATAGTGGTGTATTTGCTTTTCACATTAGAGGAGAAAAACATTTTATTAGACCAAAAGCAGGAATGTTATTAATTTGGCCACATGATATTATACATTCAGTAGAACCATTTTATGGTAAAAAACACAGAGCAGTAATTAATTTTAATATACAAGTATGAATATAATATTTCAAGTTAAAGGAGGATTAGGAAAAGTAATAGCATCTACCGCAGTATTAGGGGGATTTAAAAAAAGATATCCTTCTTCTAAAATTATTGTAGTTAGTGGGTATTCTGATGTTTTTTATAATAATCCTCATGTTTATAAAACTTATGATTTTAGCCAAATTAAAGGGATTTATTCTAAGTATATTCATAATAAAGAACATAAAATTTTTATACAAGATCCTTATGAACATGCATCTCATTTTGAACAAGAAAATCATATAATAAAAACATGGTTTGAATTATTTAATTTAGAATATAGTAGAAATACTCCCGAAATTTATCTTAGCAATAGTGAGTTAGAATTTTATGAAGCTTCATTTAAATCTTCACCTCTTCCTATACTTGCTTTACATAGTAATGGAGGTTCATCTGAACAAAATTCCCAATATTCATGGCCCAGAGATATTCCATACGATAATGTATTAGACGTAATTGATGAATTTAAATCAACTCATACTATAGTTCATATTAAACAACCTAATCAAGCAACTTACCCTAATACAACCCCTATGACTGATGGTTTTAGGTCCGTAGCGGGGTTATTATTAATGGCTGATAAAAGATTATTAATAGATTCATTTGCTCAACATTTATGTGCTGCTTTAAGTATACCTGCTACAGTATGTTGGGGTATAACTAAACCTGAGGTTTTTGGGTATGAAAGACATGATAATATTTTAGCAAACCCATTTACAAAAACACCAGACTACCAAGATTCAGTATATAATAATTTTAATTTTTTTGAAGAAATCCATAAATTACCTTATAATAGTATGAAAAATGTGTTTGACAGTAAAAAAATAATTAATTCTCTTAATAAATAAATATGTTTAATAGTTATAATTTTAATCAAAAAGAAAATGATGCCCAAAACTATTATTATTATAGTGAAGGATTTTCTAAATCGGAACTTAAAAAAATTGATAAAGGAATAAAAAAATTATCCCTTAATAAAGCAAGTACTGCGGGTATAAATAATAAAGATGATATTAGATCTTCTAAAGTTAGATGGATTCCTCAAGATACAGAATGGTTATGGTTATATAAAAAACTATCAGAATATATTTCAGCAGCAAATGAAACATTATGGGATTTTGATTTACATCATATTCCGGAGCAAATTCAATTTACAGAATATTATGCTACAGAAAATGGTCATTATACTTGGCATCAAGATATAGGACCAGGCACTTTATCTAAACGTAAAATTTCTATTACAGTTCAATTATCTGAACCTGATGAATATGAAGGAGGGGATTTAGAAATGTGGGGTGGAGGTAATAATGTAACCACTGCTTATAGAGGAGCAGGATCAGTTTTTATTTTCCCTTCATATATGATGCATAGAGTAACCCCAGTAACAAAAGGTGTTAGAAAATCATTTGTATTATGGGTAGGAGGATCTCATTATAGATAATATGTTAAAAAATTTAGCTCAACTTTCAATAAAAAAAGGAGGAAAATTATCTCCTCTATTAATTCCCTCTGAATTAACTAATGGGAATGGGTTATGCAATGCTTCTATTTTTGTTGATGATAATGGAGATATATTATGTAATATAAGACACGTACATTACACATTATACCATAGTACTATAAATCAAAAATTTAATTCTGGGTGGGGTTGTTTGGCTTATTTAAATCCTGAAGATGATTGTAAGTTAATAACTGGTAATTATCTTTGTAAATTAAACCCTAAAACTTTATACGTAAAAGATCATAGTTTAATAAATACTTCTAAACATGATATAAAACCTATTTGGGAATTTATAGGACTAGAAGATGGTAGAATTTTTAGGTGGGAAAACAAATTATATATTTGTGGTGTTAGAAGAGATACAAAATCCAATGGTGAAGGTAGAATGGAGCTATGTGAAATCCAATACATAGATGGTCAATATAAAGAAGTTAGTAGAGATAGAATAAACCCTCCAGAATTTACCCATTTAGAAAAAAATTGGATGCCGGTTTTAGATAAACCTTATCATTTTGTAAATTGGTCTAATCCAACATCTGTTTATAAAGTAGATCATACAAATAAAACTAAAGGGGAGGTAGAAACAGGAACTATAAGTATTATCCCAAGTAAACAAGTAGTACAAAAACAAGAAAAAATAACAGTTGAAAATACTACTAATAATAAATTAAATTCTCCTTTAAATTTAAGAGGGGGTTCTCAAATAATTACATTAGGAAAATACTATGTTTGTTGTGTCCATGAAACCTATTGGTGGCATAACGATAATAATTGGAAAGATGCTGCTTATAATCATAGATTTATATTTTGGGATGAAAATTGGAATTACGTAAAAATTTCAGAAGCATTTAAATTTATGGATGGACAAATTGAATTTTGTTGTGGTTTAGCAGAACAGGGAGATAATCTTTTACTTAGTTTTGGGTTTGTCGATAATGCTGCTTATATATTAAAAATGCCCAAATCTGTTTTAGATGATTTAGATTATATAACTAAATTTGAAAATGAATAAAGAAAAAAATATACAGCTTCATTTAAATAAATATATTTTAGATCCAAAAAATCCAAAATTAAATTATTTATTAGGACATGAGTATGAAAAATTAAATCAATTTGCTAGTGCCCACACTTATTATTTAAGATGTGCTGAATTAACTAATGATAAAGATTTAGAATATGAATGTTTATTAAAAACTTGGTCTACTTTACATAACCAAGGAAGAAGAATATGGTATGAAAAACAACAATTAAAATTAGCTATAACTCACTCACCTACACGTCCTGAAGCTTATTATTTTTTAAGTGTACTTTATAGTAGTAAAGAAGAATGGAAAGATTCTTTAATGTATGCTACTTTAGGACTAAATGTTTCTAAAAATAATACTAAAACCCTAACTGATGTTGGGTATAAAGGGGAAATAGGATTATTAGTCCAAGAAGCATTTACTATATGGTATACAGGACAAAGAAACAAAGCTGTAGAATTGTGGGCTAAATTACTTAACAACCCAGATATTACCCCTGAATTTAAAAAATTAACAATAGATAATTTAAAAAACTTTAATTACTTTAAAACATTAAGTTTTAAGGAAATGAAAACTAAATAATGTCTTTTTTAATCTTTTAAAAAAAAATGTATATTTATTAACGAAATAATTAAATTATGAAAGTCCAAAAGTTGTCAAAAGAAGAAGTTGCAGAATTAAAAGAAATTCAAAATAAAGGAAATCAAATTTCATATTCATTAGGTCAAATTCATGTTGCAAAGTATGGTTTAGAAAAGAAAACAGAAAACCTCCAAAACCAACTAGATGATCTACAGAAAAAAGAAAATGAGTTAGCAAATAAGTTAACAGAGAAATATGGAGAAGGAAATATTGATTTAGAAAAAGAAGAATTTACTAAAACAAATTAGTTTTTTGAAAAGGATTTTAATATTTATAATAAAATAATATAAAAATAACATATTGAAATGGCAGAAACTTTATTATCTCCCGGTGTACTAGCAAGAGAAAATGATCAATCCCAAGTTACTTCGGGACCACAATCTATTGGTGCGGCAATTATTGGTCCAACAGCATTAGGACCCGTAAATATTCCTACTATAGTTACATCTTATAGTGAATATAAAACTTTATTTGATGCAACTATAATGAGTGGTTCTAATACTTACTCATTTTTAACTTCAATTGCGGTAAATAATTACTTCCAAAATGGAGGTTTATCAATGTTAGTAACTCGTGTAGTTACTGGATCTTTTAGCCCAGCAACAAGTTCAGCGATGACTGCTTTAGGTGTAGCTGATGACCCAACAAAATTATTATCTCCATTTATTCTAGAAACCCTTTCAGAAGGAGAATTAATGAATAATGATGAAGGTGCTGATACTGAAATTTCTGGTGGAGCAATGGTATCTGGATCTCAATATAATATAAGATGGGAAATTCCACAAGTAAACTCAGCTTCAGGACAATTTAGTTTAATAATCCGTAGAGGTGATGATAGAACAGCACAAAAAACTGTTTTAGAACAATATAATAATTTATCATTAGATCCACAATCTTCAAATTATATTTCTAAAGTAATTGGGGATATAGATTATTCATTGGCACAAGATGGAACAGATTATTTTGTACAAGAATCAGGATCATATAATAATAAATCAAGATATGTAAGAGTAAAACAAGTAAATTATAAAACTCCACAATATTTTGATAATACAGGATCTCCAAAAAATGAATTTACAGGATCACTTCCTTCAGTACAATCAGGATCATTTGGTGATGCAGTAGGTTCAAATGTAGTTACAGACCGTGCGATGAATTTTTATGAAGATATCAATGGAACGGATTCACAAGGTATGACAGGTCCATGTTATTCTGACGTAATTAACTTGCTATCTAATCAAGATGAATATCAATATAACATTATTGCAGCCCCAGGTTTAATAAACGCATCTACGGGTCATGCTACAGAAATTACGTCAATGGTTAATAATTCTATTGCACGTGGTGATAATATGTCAATAATTGATTTAGTAGAATATAATGCTCAAGTTGCAGATGTAACTGATCAATCAGCAGGATTCGATAATAGTTACTCAGCAACATATTGGCCATGGCTACAAACAGTTGATCCAAATACAGGAGAATTAGTATGGGTACCAGCTTCAACAATGATACCAGGAGTAATGGCTTATACAGATGCTTCAAGTGAACCATGGTTTGCACCAGCAGGTATTACTAGAGGAGGATTAGGTCAAGTAGTTAGAGCTGAAAGAAAATTAACAGTAAGTCAAAGAGATACTTTATATGAAGCTAATGTAAATCCAATAGCATCATTCCCACAACAAGGAGTAGTAGTATTCGGTCAGAAAACATTACAGAAAAGAGCAAGTGCTTTAGATAGAATAAATGTTAGAAGATTGTTAATACAACTTAAAGGATATATTTCTCAAGTAGCTGATAATTTAGTATTTGAACAAAATACAATAGCAACAAGAAATAACTTCTTAACACAAGTTAACCCATATTTAGAATCAGTACAACAAAGACAAGGATTATATGCTTTTAAAGTAGTAATGGATGATAGTAACAACACACCAGATGTTATTGACAGAAATGAATTACTTGGTCAAATATTTATACAACCAACTAGAACAGCTGAATTTGTTATACTTGATTTTAACGTATTACCAACTGGAGCAACTTTCCCAGCATAAAAAAAAAAGAATCAAATATTTATAATAGATAAAAAACATACATAAAAATGGCAGTATTAGATCCAAACGAAATATTTTTCACAGCTTTTGAACCAAAACAAAAGAATAGGTTCATCTTATATATAGACGGGTTTCCATCTTATATAATGAAAGGTGTAGGAGCTGTAACATTAACTCAAGGAACAGTACCTTTAAACCATATTAACGTTCAACGTTTTGTGAAAGGTAAAACAACTTGGGGAGAAATTGAATTTACATTATTCGATCCTATTACTCCTTCAGGTGCTCAAGCTGTTATGGAATGGGTAAGATTACACCACGAATCAGTAACAGGTAGAGATGGATATAGTGATTTCTATAAAAAAGATTTAACTGTAAACGTACTAGGACCTGTAGGTGATATAGTATCAGAATGGATAATTAAAGGAGCATTAATAACTTCAGCTAATTTTGGAGATTTCAATTGGGATACTGAAAATGCAGCTCAAGAACTTACAATGGCTGTACAACCAGATTATTGTATATTAAATTTCTAATACAACTACCCCTTATATACTTTGAAAAATAGCTTGGCTTTGGTCAAGCTTTTTTTTATATTCATATGTATCAACGATAAAAACGTTTTAACTAAATAAAGATTATGGCTGAATTTAAATTCCCAACTGAAGAAGTAGAATTACCCTCAAAAGGTTTAGTATACTCAAAAGACAATCCCCTTTCTAGTGGAAAAATAGAAATTAAATATATGACTGCTAAGGAAGAAGATATTTTATCTAACCAAGCATATATTGAAAATGGCACAGTATTAGATAAATTAATAGATTCTGTAATTGTTTCTAAAATTAATTCAAAAGATTTAATTATAGGAGACAAAAATGCAGTAATGATTGCTACTAGAATTTTAGGATATGGGGCAGATTATAAAGTATCAATTAATAATAAAACCGAAGAAATTAACCTTTCAGAATTAGAAAATAAACCATTTGATGGTTCTGATATGATAGATGGAAAAAATGAATTTGGTTTTACATTACCTCATAGTAATACTCCAATTACATATAAACTTTTAGATGGTCATGATGAGAAGAAAATTGAAAGAGAATTAAAAGGATTAAAAAAGATAAATAGAAATGCTTCTCCTGAAGCATCTACAAGATTAAAATATACATTAACTTCTGTTAACGGAGAAACTGATTCAAAATCAATCAGAGAATTTGTTGACAATTATTTTCTAGCACGAGATGCTAGAGCATTTAGAGATCATTTAAGACAAACACAACCAGATGTGGATCTTAATGTAATCCTAGATAGCGGAGAGGAGGTAGCAGTCCCTATAGGACTTAACTTTTTTTGGCCTGACTTCGGAGACGGCTCCTCAAATTAGAGTAAGTGTTTTTAAACAAATCCATGAAATATTATTCCATGGAAAAGGTGGATATGATTATGCATCAGTCTATAACATGCCTCTTTGGCTTCGTAAATTTACTTTTATACAAATAAAAGAATTTTATGATCAAGAACAAAAAGTAATGAAAGATGCAAAAGATGGTAAAAAAACATCTTTAGTAGATTCTGAAGGAAAAGTTAATGTCCCAGAGTTTAAAAAAACAGAAAAAAATTATAAAGGAAAGAGCAGCTACAAATAGCTGCTTTTTTTAATATTTATAATAAAATAACTTTATATGGCATTAGGTGACGGAAGTGCAAAAAAAGAAACACAAGATGTAAAACAGGAATTAAATTTTATTCTTGATGCTGTTTCCTCTATTGGTGATCAGTTAGTATCTTCATTTGAAAGTGCTATTGATGGTGCTTCTGACCTTAATAGCAAAGTAGATGTTGTAGGTAAAACAATGCAACGTGGTTTAGTTGCTGATTTAAAAAAAGCGGTTTCAAATACAAATTCTTTAATAGACCTCCAATCAAAAATAACAAGGGGAGTTGCTACACAAAAAGATATATCTAAAGAAGCAGAAAAAGTAGCTTTAAATAGAGCTCGTTTAGATGCAAAAAGAAAAATTTTAGGTGATAGATTAACAAAAAGGCAAAAAACTTTACTAGCTCAAGAAGACCAACAATTAGGCCTTCAAGAAAAAGCTGTTGCCGCCATGCAAGAAGAAAATGATTTACTTCAAAAGAATAAAAGTTTATTACAAATTGCAAAAGAAAATGCTGGTGGTCTTTTAGATAAAATGGATAAAACTGGTACCGCCTCCAAAATACTAAAGGGTGGTCTGGGATCAGTTTTAACCACTTCTCGTTTATTAGAATTAGCAGTATTAGGTGTATTTAAGGCCATGGTTTCCATTGATAAATTAAATGGAGAACTAGCTAAGGGCCTTAATATGTCATATAGTAATGCTGCGGCATTATCATCAGAATTATCTACGGCCGCAAATATGTCTGGTGCCGTAAAATTAACAGCTGAAGGTTTAGGTAAAGCTTTATTAGCTGTTAATGACATTACAGGAGTATATACTACTGAAAATTCTAAAAATCTTCAAACATTTCAAGAATTACATAAAGCCTCAGGATTGACATATGAGCAAATGGGTGGTATCTATTCAGTTACTCAAGCAACTGGAGGGGATTTAAAAAAGAATACAAAAGAAGTTTTAGCTCAATCAACTTTAACTGCTCAATCCTATGGAGTTCAAATA
>Ga0187219_1000190_pt1 | contig 27901 bp, 17 predicted proteins | sample 13SPOviralmetaG_FD_130162 | JGI IMG/M metagenome (GOLD analysis project Ga0187219, IMG submission 130162) | Marine viral communities from the oligotrophic San Pedro Time Series (SPOT) site, San Pedro Channel, CA, USA - 13 SPOT_SRF_2010-07-21... | ecosystem: Environmental > Aquatic > Marine >... | reverse complement strand
GGGATTAAATCGTGTAAGTTGTGCATTACCTACAACACTTACTGACGATCAAATATTCGATACATATATTAAAGACCTTATACAAAACCCAGAAACAATTAATTTCTTTTATCAAAATTATTCACCAATTGCTGTTGGTTTTACAAGTCAAACTGCCAGTTTTACATGGAACCAAGTTAGTAAAACTACAAACGAAAGTAGCGGGTATCTAACAAGGAATGGTATTGTAGAACGTGCAGGGCCAGCTAATGCAAATGCACTTAAAGATGCAAAAGTGGGCAGTATTATTGAATTTGTAGAAAGTCCGTACACAAATGGCAGTTTAGGAAATGTTAATGATCAACTTACAATTGCAAATGGTGGTACAGGATATACAAGCATACCTACAATTAATATTTTAGGTACAGGCACAGGCGCAACTGCAACTGCACAAATAGACAGTGGCACTGGTACAATTACTAGTGTAACATTGACTAGTGGCGGCATAGGATATACCAATCCTGTTGTAGTACAAGTAAATGGCGGCGGAGGCAGTGGTGCTGTTATTATAGCAAGTGCTACAAGTGCAAAAAAAGAATGGGCAAGGGTAGTTAGCCTAAATGAAGAAGGTTTAGGTATAGACGACATAACAGGACAACCTACTGGTAGAGATCAGAACGGTAAAGGCGCAATAGTTTTAAGTAAAGTTATTCCAAATACAGCCCGTATTACAAATATTTTTCCTGCATATAATACAAAATTTAGTACAGCAGAAAAGACAGCGGCGATTGCACAAATTGCACTAAACAATAGTTTTGGATTAAGATATGATGCTAATAATAGTCAGTGGAGAGTAGTGCTAGGTAATGATTTATCTCCTGCAAGTAATAATGATCCTAGTAATTGGAGTAATGCTTATGCAGGTAACAGTACAAGTCAAAATTTAGACAACAGTTGGATTATACGTGTAAACTATACAGCTGATAAATGGGAAGTATTAACAAGACACTTCCGTATAATATTTGGTAGTGAAAAATCAGTTCGCTTCTATAACCAAAATAATAAGATAAAATTTAACAAAGAAACAAATAAACCAGAACGAGATCAAGTTCGTTTGTTTAAAACAAACAGCAGAAGCGGAGCAAGCCCTTACAGCTTGGGTAAAGATATTAATTTTTATGCATACAAGTATTATGCAAGTGCAGATGGTTATAGTGATGATCATAAACTTATAGTAACTATTAGTGATATTAATAATGATTTATATCCTGACAATCCTGTTGCGTATCAAGATTTAGTTGGTACTGATTCAGTTGCATTACAAAGTGTTACAGAAGAAGGATTTGAATATAACGTTCTAGATCCAGACTTAGACAGTGGTGCTTATAGCGGACGTAAAGATTTATCTTTTAGATGGAAGCGAGTTGCAGATAGTGAACAGCGTATTGATCCAAGTATCAGTAATATTATTGACACTTTTGTAATGACAGACACATATGACTTACTATATAGAAACTGGTTAACTAGGGACAGAAGAGAAGATACAAAGCCAAAAACACCTACTAGTGATGAACTTAAAGAACAGTTTGCTAGCCTTGATTCTAAAAAAAGTATAAGTGATAGCTTGATCTACCGTAGTGCAAGATACAAAATATTATTTGGCGATGCGGCAGATGAGGGATTACAATCAAGATTCCGTGTAGTAAAAGTAAAAGGAACTACACTTACTGATACAGAAATTAAAAACCGTGTGCTTACAAGCATAGATGAATTTTTTAATGTAGATAACTGGGACTTTGGAGAAACATTTTACTTTACAGAGTTAGCCGCATATGTGCATAATGAAAACCTAGGACTAATAAGCAGTATTGTTATTGTACCACTACAAGAGAATAGTGCATTTGGAACATTGTTCCAGGTCACACCCAACAGTGATGAACTATTCATTCCTGATATAAATCTAACAAGTATTGACATTGTAAATAACTTTACAGGTGTTAATTTAAGAACAAGTACAACGTAAGGACGTAGGATGTCAAATTATAAAGCAGATCCACAAGAGTTAAAAAACTTTACACAAGCTGACGAAGATAAGATTCATATTGGTCGTCGTGATTTAGTAAAGCAACTGCCTGCTATTTTACAAACAGATACAAATAAAAGATTCCTACGTACTACGTTAGATCAATTGTTTAGTAGCGGAAGTACTGAAACACTTGATACGTTTTGGGGTAGAGTTACAGGAAAAGATTATATAAGTGAGCAAGATTTATTTGCACCTGAAACTCGCAGTGGCAGATTAAATTATCAATTAGCACCTGGTATAAGTTTAAAAAATGGTTTAGAAACTACAACTGCACTTAGTTATATTAGTATTGGAAATAACTATCGTAAGTTTGGTAGTCCAATTAAAAATAATGATAAAATAGGAAGTGAACCAGGTTATACACTAGACTTACCAATTAATATTGATATGTTTGTTAACTATAAAAATTATTATTGGCAAATGGATAATATTCCAACCTGTGTAATTACTCCAACTGCTAGCAATCCAATAGATATTGATACAATAACAAAATTAAGTAATTATACTACACCTGTTTTAGACAACGGTAAAACACTAGAGTTGTTAAACGGAATGCGTGTTATTTTTAGCGGTAGTAATGCTACTAGTACAAGTGGTGATTATATTATAGGCGCAACATATTTTGTCGAAGGTGTTGGAACAAATAATATTAAGTTTATATTGGCTGTAGATGAAAATAACATTGTAAAATTTAAACATTTACAGCATTATACACCTAGACTACCAAGTGATTGGGACGCCGACTCCTGGGACAGTGAGCCATGGGACTATAGCGAATTCAAACTACCTACAAAAGAATATGTAGTAATGGATCGTTCAAGTACAGATATGAATCCATGGTGTAGAGCTAACCAGTGGTTTAGCATATACGCTTTACGTAACACAGTAGACTATAATGAACTTGAGATCACTGATTATCAAGCCAGTGAGTACAGAGCACAACGACCAATTATAGAGTTTTCACCAAACATTGAACTTTATGATAGTGGATGGAATTTTATAGAAAATGTTGCACATATTATTACTGATGTAGATGTGGCAACTGATATTATTGGACAGTCTGCTTACCTTAATAATAGATTGGGGTTAGATGATGGTGACACAGTTTTATTTTTAAACAGTGGATCTTACAGTAACAACATTTATACAGTTAGCGGAGCCGCAACAGGCAACTTACAACTTACATTAGCAACAAATAATAGTAATTTAAATATTGGTGACAAAATATTAATAGAACATGGTCCTGACAACACACCTGGATTAGTAGGTTGGTCAGGAACAGAATTATGGTGGAATGGAACAACATGGAAATTCGGCCAGCAAAAAATATTCCGTGGCGATGCACCTAAATTTAAATTGTGGGACGATTTAGGAAACAATTTAGAAAGTTATCCTGATAGTGATTATGAAGGCGATTTTATCTTTAGTTATGTTTACAATACAGCAGGTGTTGTTGATCCTGAATTAGGATTTGCACCGCAGTATGTTGAAAGCAACAATAATAATGATCTTAACTTTAGCACTCCTATTATAGATAAAAGATATTTTACAAACTTAGGTGAAGTAAGTGCAAAGGAAATTAGTGGATACTATTATTGGAAAGATAGAATATTACAAGACTATCATAATGGTTGGGCATATATTAGAGAAAATCAGAGAACGCCTGTTATTAAAACACATATTGCCAGTAAAAATGAAGCAGTAGAAATAGATTTACAAACTAGTAATATAAATTTAGATACTAGATATGGATTGCTACATGGTAATAATAGATATGTTTGGAATAGTCTTACAGCCTATGATAGAGTTAATCATGGCGAAAATAACAGTACTTTAGTTTGTAAGTATAATACAGACTATGTAATACAAAAACATATTTTTAATTTAACTGATAATGATATTGAATTTGTTGATCCTTTTGGTAATACACACAGTGATATTACTGTAACTACAAATGATAATACAGTTACATTTAATATTGCCTCAACCTATCCTTATACAACTGTGAGATATCAAAAAATCACAGACAGTACAGTCTCAGGTAGAATTTATCTAACAGATGACAATCACAAGCGTATAATTGTAAAACTAAATGGCGACATTATAAGAGAGAATGTAGACTTTACAATTGTGGGAACTAAATTAGTTATTACTGATCCTGCAAAAAAAGATGACGTATTTGAAGTAGAATATATTACTGATGATGATATTCCAAATGCAGTATATGATACAGCGGCAAACTACAAATTTAATCCAAATAACGAAACATTTAGTACAATTAGTTTTAGTAATATGTTTAAGCATTTCCAAAACAAATTAATTACAATGCCAGGATTTACTGGACTTGTTTTTGGAGAAAATAACTTTCATAAAACTGCACGTATAACAAATTATGGCGGAACAATACGCCAGCAGTTTATAAGTCCTACTAAAAGTGCTTACACTACAAGCAAGCCTGAAACTAATCCCCTTAATAATATAAAACGGGTAGCAATTGACTATGAAAACTTTAAAAACTATTTTAAAAATAAAGTTCAGCAAGTTTGGGAAAGTTATAGCGATTATACTGTAAAGCAGATAGTTGATACTGCATTAAATGAAATAAACATTGGTAAGAATAGTACCTTCCAGTATGCAAGAAGTGATATGGCATATTATGAAGGGTTTGCGAGCCAAACAATTAATGTCAATACAAACGATACTAGTTTTAGTTTAAGTCATATACAAAACAAATTTGGAGACATGCACAATCATTTTTATGTTTATGCAAAACAATTTAATGGTGCAAAATATACATGGAAATTGTTGCAACAAGGTCTAGAATATACTATAGATGTTAATCAATTAACACTTACAAACAGTCTTACTAGGAATAATGCTAACGATCCTGCAACTATAGAAATATATAGTAAACGAGTGGGAGACTTTAGCTTTATTCCTCCAAGTGCAGTTAAATTAGGATTTTGGAGACGTAAACAAGTAGAAATTATTAATGGTGTACTACATGGACATGATGGAAGTAAACATACTTGTGCAAATACGGAATTTTATGATACAGCAAGCAGTAATTTTGATGTTGTTACAGCATCACTATTGGACCTTGAGCTAAGAATAAGCAGTGGACTTGTAGAAAATCATACTACTAAAATAGAAATAGCAACATTTATGTCTAGCCCACACTATCCTACTGCATTTGGGTGGAGCGATGCCAAATATAGATTAGATGACTGGTATAACCGTTGGGCAACTAGAAATAATGTAACAGGCTTTAATGATACAAGTTATTATGATGCAAATAATAAGTTTACTTGGAATTATAGTTCAGTTAGTCCTAATATTGGTGGTTGGCAGGGTATCTATACCTATTACTTTGGAACAGATCGTCCTCATACACATCCATGGGAAATGTTAGGACATGGTATTAAGCCAACTTGGTGGGATACAAATTATAGCTGGACTGATCCAACAAAAAGAGCGGCACTTATTAAAATACTTAAAATTGGATTCACTGGTGGACCAAACGGAAGTATAGCAATTGAGTACAGCAGACATAATTATGATTGGGATAACAATACACTTGTTACATCAGCAGGTGTACTTAACGATCCAGTGACAGCAGGTATTGTATCAGCACCAAGTAATATCGAAGCAAGTAAGGATTTTGAATTTAACGATTGGGGGCCTTATGAAGCTCAATGGCGCAATACAAGTCAATACAAGTTTGCAATTTATGAATTATTCTTAAAACTAAAGCCTGTACGTACACATGAGTTATTTTGGAGAAGTGGCTTCCTACAGCGTAGAGACACAATACAAAATAGATTTAGTCAGATTGTAGATTTTGATACAAATCGTAGAGGTAACTTACAAAATGTTAATCTGCATAACCAGGCAGAAGAAAATAACATTGTTTATGACGTTCAAATTACTAATGCAGGTACTGGGTATAACAATACAACAGTAGTTACTAGTGCTGATACAAGTAAAGGCAGACCAGCATATAGTAACTTTGTAAATAGTGGCCAATTGGAAGCAATTAGTATAGATCGTTACAGTCCTGTATATGGCGATGATATTGCACTGTCAATTATAGGACCTAATGGTAGCGGTAGTGCAACAGCAATTGGATTGACAAAAAATGTAACACCCAATTACTTGGGATTGCAAACAATCATTGTTAACAATGCAAAAATATATAATATTTCACCAGAAGATTTAAAACAAGATTTTAAAAATTTAAAACCTGAATTAATGTTACACGTTGGTGGATATACTGATAAGAATATTATTAATGTAAGTTTAGACAGTAGCTATCAAAAGGGCCGTGTAAGTGTACCACAAAACGACTTTAGTATTGTTTTAACAAAGAGCGCACCTTATGTGAGTCAATTTTATACTGGCGTAAGTGTTAGTTACAGTAATAAAGGATTTACAGTAACAGGATTTAATCAAAATAATAAAACATTCCGTATTATACCACCTAGCACTGGTGGTGCAAGTATTAAAGAAACAGTTGGTAACAGTAGTGTTGTACGTTTTCTAAAATTTAAAAACACAACAGAAGAATATAGTTATGGACATACGTTTACAAAGCGTCAAGACTTATATAATTTTGTAATTGGTTTAGCGGAATATTATGAAAGCCTAGGATTTCGTGTTCGCCAAGGTTGGAGAGCAGACGCACTAGCTCTTGTAGAGTGGAGCATAAAGAAAAGCGATAAAGTATTTTTAGCAAATGGTGTTCCTAATAACATATTAACATTTGAGCAAGGTGCGGTTGGATTTGTCGATTATATTGGGTACAATTATGATGGTACTGCAAATATCTTAGATATGAAGCAAAAACAAATAAAACCAGAACAGCTTTTAGTAATGCGTAATGATACAGACACTACATTTGAGTTAAAAGATACAACAAGAGACATTTATGGCATTGATATAAATGTAGTAGATTATGAGCATGTAGTTACACTTAACAATGAAACACAATTTAGTGATATAATTTTTGATCCTAGATATGGTATTTGGCATACACGTGTTAAATTAGAAGGTGAACGTACACGTAATTGGAATGGTAGAATTGAAGCGCCAGGGTATCTTGTACGTAATAGCGGTATAATCAGTAACTTAGAAACAAGTACAAGAGAAGTTGAACTTGATAATATTAATACTGAAAGCAAAACACTAAACAAAGCTACTCGTGAAACTGCACGTTTTAACACAGGATATATACAGCCTACATATCTAACTAACACATTTATAGAAGATAATGCAAGTTATAAATTTGGTAAAGGACAGCGTAATTACAACGGTACACATACAGCAATAGATGGATTTATGCGTAACAAAAATTTATTTGGTACAAATGCAGACCACGGCGTGTATGAAGATTGGATGATAAGATTGGGAGACTACGGAGACACCCAGCGTAGAAATCCTATCGAAGTACAAATTCCTTTAAATAAGGTCAAAAGTAGTCCACAGGCTATAAGATTGAATCAACAATTTACAACAGATAATTTATTTGATTTAGTTATTGATATACATCCAGGAAGTAGTGATTTAGTTTCAGGTAAAATTGATACAGCACCTTTTGAGTTGATGCCTCATGAATACAAAAACAACACTAGCCTAGATCAAGAAAGATTGTTTAGTAACTTCCTTCCAAATGCTGGACTTCCATTGCCAGAAGATGCTGATTACAAAATTAAAAGTATTGACGATATAGAAGATGTTTATAATATAAGTGCTGACTATGCTACAATAAAAGAATGGAGTAGTAACGTTGCATACCATAAAGGAGATATTATTCGTTATGGCGGTAAAGTTTTACAACTTAACATAGATAACACTGGTCTTTTAACAACTAGTGACGATATATTTGTGCGTGGTACACAAGTATACCCACAAGTGCCTAGTGGAGAAACATTAATATTAGATGGTAATACTATTACATTTACTAAGACACAAACTATAACAACTTTTAACACAATTGATGTGGCAAGCACAGATAGTGGCCCAACAGCTGCAAATAATAGTACACTTATACTAGATGGAACTACAATTACATTTAGCAAAACCACAACTAGTGTTCAGTACAATCCTATTGTAATTACTGGTACAGTTGGTAATCCAATTGTTATAGGCAACACAGGCGAAGGATTATTACTAGATGGTATATTTGTAGATCTAGTACAAACTGTAAGCACAAGCACAAATATTAGTGCGCTTAGTGGGCTCTTCCAGGCAATAGATCCACATATTATAACAAGTGCAAACGCTAATACATTAGCAACTGCTCGTATAAATGCAATTGAAAATTTACGCACATCGTATGAAGCAATAGAAGGTAATGCAAGTTGGATTAGTTGGATTACTGCATACTTTAATAACAATGCAGGTATTAATATAAGCTATTTAGAAACAGAATTTGCTGGAGCTAACCCTGCTTATAGTGCAGAAATACAAGCACTAATACAAAACGACATAGATATTGTAAATGCATTTACAAATCAAACGTATTCACTTGCTGCAAGTCCAACTGCAACACCAGCAGGGCAGGCAGATATTACAACTACTATCAATGATATGAATACCGGAACTTATACATCAGACTTTAGTGATTTTGTAATTACAGGCGTAAGTATTTTAACAAGCAGTACTATTGCTGTTATTAACACCACTGGTCCTAAAGTTTGGAGTACTACTGAATTAATTCAGGAAATTAATAATGAAATGACAACTGCTGGTAATACTACAATTGTTGCAAGCCAAGACAGTAATACAGGTGCAATAGTAATTACCAAAACAGCAAGTCAAGGTGATGATACACTTATTATTGGTAATGCGGGTAGTAATTTAGAAATAGGGGTTCCTACTAATACCACAAGTTACACAGCAACAAGCAGTACTGTTGTAAGTGGTGCAACACTACTTGTGGGGGATATTATTACACAAATTAATAATGCTGGTATATCAAAAGTTAGTGCAATTGCAGATGGAACATCGTTTAAAATTCAAAGTACAAACTCAACATTAAATATTGGTCAAGGTACTGCTAATAGTAGCGCAGGTATTAACCAAGGGGTATATAATGCTACAACAAATGTAAGCACTGGTAATATTGATTTAGCAATATATGATCTAGTAGATCAAATAAACAATGCAAGTATAAGTGGCGTGACAGCAAGTAATGTTAATAATAATATTGTGTTAACAAGTACAAATAGTGTCTTGACAGTTGGTATGGGAACTGCTAATACATCAATTGGATTAATGCACGGAACATTTAATGCACAAGAAATTATTGAAAATGTATTTACTTCAAGTGATTGGACACAAATTACAGACCCAGCAACTAAGTTAAAAGTATGGTTGTTAGATAACGAAGGAACACGTAGCCTAAGTACAAGTCGTAAAGTAGGCTATAATTTATATCAAGTTTTTGACTTTGATTTTGAAGTTATTGAATGTTGTCAAGGTAACCGTAGTGGAGATGATGCGCTTGTAAAAGTAAATAATCATAATCTTGCACAAGGAGATTATATAGTTCTTATAAACACAACATGTACACCAAGTTTAGATGGAATACACCAAGTAAGTGGTGTTGAAGATAGCATGCATTTTTATGTTGATGAGTTTATTGAATCTAAAGGATATGGCGGCAAGATGTTGGTGTTAAGGCCTACTAGATTTAACAGTACAAATGAACTTACTGCAACACTCAGCAATGCTGGCTTTTATAACCAGTCAACTGGCAAAGGTTGGTTGCCTGGCATGAAAGCATATGTAGATAATGTTATTAATAGCGGCACTGCAACAAACTTAGGTGGCGTATATGAAGCAAAAATGAACATGGTTACAAGTACTATTGAGTTTGAAAAAGTAAGAGATCAAAATCAGAAAGTAGATAATACTAAGATTAAAAATAGTGTTGTGTATGATGGGTTAACTAATGAAAAGATTGCACAGCTAGAAGTATATGATCCTATAAAAGGTATTATTCCAGGTATTGCTGAAAAAGAAATCAATATAAAACAAAATACAGATGTTGCAGTATACAATAATACTACCGATAGTACATATAAAACCAATAACGCACAGTTTTGGGCAAAAGAATATCTTGGTACAACTTGGTGGGATTTAAGTAATGCAGTATATTATGATTATGAACAAGGTGGGTTGATTGACAGGCAAAGTAATTGGGGTCAATTATTCCCTAGTAGTAGTATTGACATATATGAATGGACAAAAAGTCCAGTAACTCCTGATCAATATGAATCGGCTGTTCAGGCTGTAACTGTAATTGATGGTGTAACACTTAGTGGTGTGCCTTATACTACAATAGGTGCATTTGGAGAAATAAATTACTACTGGGTAGAAAATGTAGAATTTGATTTAGCCGCAGGACAAGAAGTAACATTTTATTATTTCTGGGTCAAATTAAAAACAACTACACCTGGTCCAGATCGTAGATTTAGTACAATACAATTAAGTACTTTAATTTTAGATCCAGCAAGTTTTGATGTTGATTGGGTAGCTGCATGTAATAGCAATGCTTTCTTGTCAACAAACTTAGATCAATATATGGCGGATGGAAACAGCGTGTTACAAATTAACTTTGCTAATACAGAAGTAGATCATCATAAAGAGTTTATTTTACTTAGTGAAAATGATCCTACTACAATTATTCCTGAATGGTTACACATTAGTTTACGTGATAGCGCAAGGGGATATGATAGTAATGTAACAACTGAAAATTTTGTAACGTGGAGTAACAGTACAAGTTATGCGCCAGGCATACTAGTAGAGCATCAAGGATCTTACTACAGAAGTACAATAGCAAACACAGGAGTAAATCCAATTGGTGCTCTTAATACGTGGGCAATAATTTACGATACTGTTTTTGCAGGTGATGGACTTGTTGTTGCTAATAATTTAGTTACTTACAGTACACCTAATATGGTTCCAAATGTTGATCTACATCCATTTACACAGTTGGGTAGTGACATTAGAAAACAACAGACTTGGTTTAGGGATAAACATGAAGCAAGGCGTGTACTAGTTAATAAACTTAACAGACAATTAATAAACATCAACTTAGTAGATGGTGTACAAAGTTGGGCAACTACACTTAACACATCTAAAACAATAAGTGGATTTACATATGACTTTAGAGATTACTGGAACTTCACTAACTGGGTCAAGCCTGGATTTAGTTTGGGTCAAGATATGGACCGTGTTGTAGATTATAAAAGTGAGCTTGCTTTAGTACAAGGTACACAAGGTGAACTTGCACTTGTTCGCATTAGTCAGGACGGTGATGGTGTTAACAGAGAACAAGCGTTCTTGTATAATAACGGCACATGGGAACTACAGTATAAGGAAAAAGCAACAATTCAGTTTAACGATCTGCTTTGGGATTATCAAAGTTTAGATTACGGATGGGACGCACAAAATTGGGACTTTAAACCATGGGATAATGATCCTGGAGCAATAATAGGCGATATTTTAGACGCTATTAGAGCAGATGTGTTTGTAGGGCAACATACACCACTTTACGCAGATATGTGGTTTACTATGCTAAATTATATCAACAGTGAGCAGAATAATCTTGACTGGGCGTTTAAAACAACGTATATTAAAGCATACCTAAAACATAGTTTAGAAAAACTCAACAAGTTGTTTGTACTTGAGCGTGATGAAGACGTAATTGATTATATTAATACTGTCAAGCCATTTCATACAAAGTTACGTGATACTATAACACAACGTACAGCTGACGATAGTGCAACTATTACTGTTTCCGAACATCAACAAAACTTAATGATTACGGAACGTATAGACAGATACACAGGTCAGGAATGGGTATGTGATTTAGTATTAGATGGTGGAAATGATTGGGCAGTTGGAACACATACAGACGAAAGTCCGTTTACTGCACAGGATGGTGCAAGTGGTGTAGAAATTAGCACAACAGGTACAACAATAGATACTACTACAATTACAATTGATGGTAGTAACAGCGACTTTGAGTTTGTATATCATGGCAATACATTCTTACAACCAAGTTGTATGGGTTGGGCACCTGAGTTATATCCAGCAATGTTTGACGAAGCAGTTGCTATTAACGTAACAACAAACACTAGTGGAAACACAGTAACAGCGGATACAAAACAATTTAGAATTATGTTAACAAGCAACCAAGAGTATGAAGCAAATGTAATAAATGCAAATACAACATTGTCCGCAAATGTTGCATGGAACGACGATACAGTTGAAGTTGCTGATGCAACACAACTAGTAATGCCGGTTCCTGGACAGCGTGGAGTAATTTTTGTTAACAATGAGCGTATAACCTACACACATGCAGTAGGAAATACATTAATGAACTGTGCTCGAGGCACAGGAGGTACAAGTAAATTTACACATACAAGTGGGGACACTGTATATGAATCTGGTATTACTACTAGAATACATATGCACCCACGTTTAGAAGATTATGGTCAACATTTAAGACCAGCATTTAACGATTTTGGAAAGAGCATTACCGATTCAACAAGCACAAGCCCAGAAGCTCAGTTTGTTTACACCAATGGGTAAAATGCTAACTTTACAAAACGTATAAATAAGTATATTAGGATAGAAGCAAATGCATCAGTTAAATGAACAAACAGGTATGAGACTTGAAGGACACATAAAAATCCAGGATCCAGATTCTGGAGAAGTATTGGTCAACAAACGTAATGCCATTAACTATGAAAATATGAGTGTTGCTATTGCACATTTGTTAGCTAACTTAACTGATGGCGACGGCAGTACAGGAAATAGTTATCACATGCTACAATTAGCATATGGTAATGGCGGTGTCAATGTCGACGCATTGGGAGTTGTAACATATCAAGCAACTAACACATCTAGTGCAACAGGCCAACTATATAACGAAACATATAGTAAAGGTATCGCAAGCACTTCAACAGCTGATCCCGAAAACAACATGGTAGTGCAACACGTTGGTGGAAACACTTACAGTGATATTGTCATTACAAGCACACTAGACTATAATGAGCCTAGTGGTCAGGACGCATTAGATAATGCTGTTAACCTGACAGGCGATTATATATTTGATGAACTTGGAATTAAGACACAGGCTGGTACATTTATTAGCCATGTTATTTTTCATCCAGTACAAAAAAGTGCTAACAGAAAAATTCAGGTCATCTACACAATTAGAATTACAGCAGGAAGTTAACAATGGCTTATACAGTAGATTATACAGATACAAACAAAGCAGCAATTGTTGTCAATGATGGTACAGTAGATACAACCACAGACTTACGTCTAGTAGGTAAAAACTACAGCCGTTATGGAGAAGTAATTGCTGAAGACTTTTTACACCTGCTAGAAAATTTTGCAGGTGGTACAGCACCAAGTAAACCTAGTGAAGGTCAAATTTGGTACGATAGTACAAACAATTGCTTAAAGTATTATGACAATACTCAAGCAAACAGCGGTAACTGGAAAGGTATCGCTAGTATGACAGTGCAAAGCGCCGCACCTAATGCGGCAGGCGAAAGTAACGGACATCTTTGGTTAGATGTAGATACTGGTCAGCTTTACATGTATTACAATGGAAGTTGGCAATCAATTGGTCAGCCAGCTGGCAGTACACGATTCTTAGCTCGTACACGCTACGACACTAGCAACAATGTACACAATACATTGGAAATGATTGTAGGCGGTCAAATTGTAAGCATTACAAGCAGTGATGCTACAAGTTGGGTACCACAAACAGCTGGAAATACAGCAGAGTATTTAGAAGATGGTGTTACACTACTTAACACACAATTTCCAAGTATCGTGCAAGGTATTAATTTAAACAACGGCACTGACTATTTGTTTAATGGTACCGCAGTAAGAGCTCAGTATGCTGACTTGGCAGAACGTTATCACGCAGATGCACAATATGATTACGGTTGGGTTGTATGCTTGGGTGGAGAAAATGAAGTAACACAAAGCACTGCTGAAATGGATAGCAATGTTTTTGGTATTATTAGTACAAACCCAGGACTTATGCTTAACGCAGGTGCTGGAGAGGATAACACACATCCTTATATTGCACTTGCAGGTCGAGTACCATGCAGAGTAATTGGAAAAGTTACAAAAGGAGATAGGCTAGTAACCTCAGAGATTGATGGACATGCTAGAGCGGCAACTAATAGCGAAGACTTTCATTACGTACATGTAATTGGAAGGGCTCTAGAAACCAAAATCAACGACGAAGCTGGGTTGATAGAAGTAGTAGTAGGAGCAAAGTAAAGTGGCTCACGTGTCTGTTGGTAAGATTATTGAGGCAGTAGATTACAATACGTTGGCAACAACGTATAACAAATTGTTTTCTGATAATTACAGTACTGTTCAATATCCTGCCGCTTTTTCAGGCACTACACTAAACAACGCTAGCACTAGTAATGCTATCTTAACACTTCATGAAAATGATTATCCTAGTAGTCCAGGCACTGGACCGTTTACACTAAGCCCTGCTCCAACAAGCGGGGATTTTATTGTAGTACAAATAGGAAACGAAGTACAAATATTAGGTCATACAATTGACTATACTGCAGGTACAATTACATTTACTAGCGCATTACCAGCCGCAACACGTGTTGTTGTTTACAACAGAACCACACATAGATTTGGTTGGGGTAATGCCGCGGCAGTAAACAATCATGCAGTTGGAGATATTATCGAAGCTGTAGATATTAACCAACTTATCAATAGAACAAATATAATGATGCAACACGTTGGTAGTAATACACGTTATACAATTGTGCCTGTTGGTACAATTATATATGCTAGTGGACTTAATAATTTAGAAACAACACTAGATAACGAAATGTTTGCCAATGATCAACATTTAACAGTAGATGATGCCAGTGTTATTGCCGGACCTACATTTACACGTACTGCAAATTGGACAACACAACTAGAAGGTATTTTTAGTTATACATTTAGTAGTTATAATGAAGCAAGATACTTTTTTAACAGTGGTGGTGAAGTGCGTTGGTCTCTTAATGCTACTGGTAATACATCAAACGATGGATATTTAAGTTGGAGAAGTGTGTTTAACAGACTTGGCACACTAAGAATGAATCACAACAATACCCTACAAAGTGGTACTGGTGGTATTAGCAATGCTAAAGGATTTTATCATTTAACAACAGATTGGCAAAATATATTCACTAGCGCAGGACCAGGATCAGGTGGCGGTTATGGATATGGATATGGCTATGGAAATAGCTACAGTGCAGTATTTGCACAATTTTTTGCCAAGTACGTAGAGCTTGGTAATGGCAATTGGCAAGTACAAATACGTGTGTTATTAGATGACAGTCAGTACCATACAACAGTAATAGGCACTACTGAGTTTGCTAGTAGTACGTTACATCCAGATAACATTACACAAAATAATGTTAATTATAGTGTAACAGGTCCTGTAATTGCAGTAGTTGAAAACTTTAACAGTGGCAATGACAGCTAATTGCTTGACAATCAATCATAAATAAGTTATAGTAGTAGTTAAATAACCGCATAGGAGGTAAAAACACTATGGATGAACGCTTGGCCAAAGCACTAGAATTTTCTAACTATCGTTCAACGATAGAAAATCAAAAACGTAATTTAAGAAGTCGTGTAGACAGTTTACAAACAATCACATATAATAATGGTACATTTATTGCTGATAAAAGCACTATTAGTTTTGTAAGTACACTTGTTAATTTAGGAAATACAGAAATTATAATTGTAGACGAACGTAAAAACCCTATTGAAATATTAGATCCAGGTGATTTTTTAACAACATTAGTAGAAGCATACAACAGTTCTATGAATGAATTTTTAGCAGAGTCTAAAAAACTAGCAAAGGCTAGAAGTATTAAAAAAATTATGGATTGGTAATTAATGAGCAACAATGGAGTTTGTTTCTTTGCATATAATAACTCGGATATTAACTATGTAAAATTAGCCACACTTAGTGCATTATATGTAAAAAAATTTATGAAAAACAATAACACCTGCTTAATAACTGAGCAAGGTGATTATTCTTATCTGTGTGATTCATTGGGTGATGAACTAGTAGACAAAGCATTTGATGAAGTTGTACTAACAACTGTACAACATAAACACAATTTACGAACACACTTTGATAGCCCGTGGAGTAAATTTACTAGTGAATTTAAAAATAGTAACAAAAATTTAATTAATACGTATAGTCCTTTTGATAAAACATTATTACTAGATATTGATTATTTTGTAAGGAATGATAATTTAGACTATCTTTTTGATAGTGATGCCAATGTTGCAATGTATCAACAGGCAAAAAATTTAAAACATGAGTCTCCCTTTTTATATGAACAGTACTTAAATCCTGTAGGTATTCCTATGTGGTGGAGTACTGTTGTTTATTTTGATAAAAGCGAAATTAGTGATATGTTTTTTGACATATGGTCACATGTTGCTGACAATTACGACTTTTATAAATTTCTATATAACTTTCCAGGACAATTATTTCGTACAGACTATTGTGTAAGTATTGCAACACATATTATGAACGGAATGAACACAGGTGATATTATACATGAAATAAATGATAAAACTATGGTATATATGGATCAAAAAGACGATCTACTAGAAGTTAAAGATGCAACTGACTGGATATTTTTTGCAAACGATAGAAAAGAACCTTGGAAAGATATTTTAACTCGAAACACATTTGATAATATACACATGATGAATAAACGTAGTATTGATCGTAATTGGGATATACTAATGGAGAAATTAGATGTCTGATAAAACTCAAGGATACATTACACTCGCAAGTAGTGCTGATAATACTGCACTTATGGAAGCATCATTATTGGGTCGTAGTATTAAAGTATATGATCCAGATAGAGAAGTTTGTCTAGTTACAGATGATTATAGTATACTACCTGAAACTGTAGAAGATAATTTTGACTACGTAATTGAATTACCCTTTGGTGCTTTACCAGACGAAGATTTTGATGTTAATATATGGCAGGTTTACTATTGTACACCTTTTGATCGGAATATTTTTCTTAATAAACAAAGTATACTTACAAATAATATAGATGGTATATGGGAAAAACTAATTCATGATGATATCTGTTTACCATCACAAACTAAAAATTTCAAAAACAACACACATGATTTTTTATATTATTTTAAATGTCATGAAAAGAATCTATTAGACAGCTATTTCTCAGATATTTTTTATTTTCAAAAGTCTGAAACAGCAAGTGAGTTTTTTAAAATACTAGACCCAGTGTTACAAAATTGGAGAAGTGTTTACATAAATTTTATCAAGGAAAACAAACCAGATAAATTTAATATGAATCTTTGCTTTAACATTGCTACAAAAATGATAGGCCTGGATATGGGCAAAGATAATTTTACATATACTTATTTAAGTTTAGAAAATGTAGAATTAGATGATACAGACTTACCAGATGACTGGACACAATACGTTAGTTGTTGGGTTAAAGATCAAAAAATTAAAGTTAGTAATTTTCAATTGACCGATATTATTTTTTACAACAGCTCAACTTTTATAGACCAAGAAATGTTAGATGACTTCAGAATCACAAATTGAGTTAGTAAAACCAGAGGACATTAATCTGCCTTCCTATTATGTTTTTTATAACGAATGGAATGGCGAAATTATTAATGTTATGCGCAGGCTTCCTGATGATAATATAAATGCATATATAGAAACCAATGATATAACTGCAAAGAAAATACTCAAAGGCGATGTAAATGAACGTAGCTATATAATTGCATTTGATAACGATGAAAATTTAAGAATAATTCCACGTGATGATAAATTAAGATTGCGTAGTAGTGAAAAAACATTACATCAACTTACTCGCACTTACAATAGTCAATGGGATATTAGAGTAAAAATATATACAAAAAATAGTAAGTTACTGATAGAAATAAATCCAGATAGTATTAGTAAACTTACAAAAATGACATTTAAAAAAGAGTTAATGATTAGCAAGGAAAGTGATCTTGATCTATATCTAACAAAGCATAATAAGCCAGATTTTTTTATTGAAAAAATAGAAATAGATCCAGTAGAGTTACTTGACAAAGGTAACATTCATTTTGATATTAGTGCAGTTGACCAGCATATAAATATTACTGATTTAGGTTTACTAACACGTAGATGTTTTAAAAACTATCATATTGAATTTATCCAAGATAGTTTAAATGTTATACAAAATAGTTTAATAAAAAATCGTAGTTATGTAGTAGAACGAGCATTTAAAAGTTTCCCACATGCCCATCTAAGTTTACGTAATACAGAAAAAGGTATTACCATTACACCTAATGTAAGTGTTACAGATTTAGAAGATGTAGGATTATTAGAGAAAAAACTAAAACTACATTTTGTAGGTAAGGCCATGGACGAGTTTTATGGTACAATAGAAGTAGACGTAGAACAGCTAAAGAAAACAGGCACATTTTTAATGCCTATACAAGCAGAGTTTAAAGATTTAAACTTATTGCATAACAAACACAGATTAATAATATCTATAGAGGAAGAAAATAATAATGACTGACATGGTACCAATTACAGAATTTGATGTAATTTTTATTAGTTATGATGAGCCAAACGCAGATGAAAATTATCAGAACTTACTAGAAAAATGCCCTTGGGCAAAACGTAGCCATGGGGTATGGGGCAGTGATGCCGCACACAAAGCCGCCGCCGCAATGAGCGAAACACCAAGATTTATTACAATAGATGCAGATAATATTGTACATGACGACTTTTTTAATGTAGAACTAGACATGGATAAAGTTGGTGAAAGTCATGTTATAAGTTGGGCAGGTAAAAATATGGTAAACGGTCTTGTATACGGCAACGGTGGTATCAAGTGTTGGCCAGTACATGTTGTAAATGGCATGCGTACACATGAAGCGGCTCCTGAAGGCGACAAAGCCGCACAAGTTGACTTTTGTTGGAATATTCATTATGTACAAATGAACAATGTTTACTGTGATGTACACAACAATGGCAGTGCTTACCAAGCATATCGTGCAGGCTTCCGTGAAGGATGTAAGATGAGTCTCGAAAATGGCGATGTAGTAGATAAGAATGCACTCAAAAAAGTACATCGTAGAAACTATCAACGTATGTTAGTTTGGATGAGCGTGGGGGAAGATGCACCCAATGGATTATGGGCAGTATATGGTGCTAGACTTGGTTGCTACATGACGAATTTAGAGCGTGAAGATTGGGATTGGCGTGATGTACGAGACTTTGAATGGCATACAAAGTTTTTTAAAGAACATATTATGCCACAGTTTGCAGCTGATGATGGGGATAGTATTTGTGTTGCAACTGGCTACAAATATGATAGTGTAAAATTAAAACAAGAAACTCTACGGTTAGGCAGAATTATTCAAGACGAACTAGACTTAGAGATTGCAGACATGGATAAAAAAGCAAGCCGCTTCTTTAAAGAAGTTTATATTAATCCAAGTAGATTAGGTGCGCAGGTGCGTGAAGACCTTGTAGATGATAGTATCGGATAAGTCTTGTAAATTACTATATCATGGATATGATCAAAGATCAGGCGGCGCATGTTGCTGGATTAAAAATGGTAATAATAAAATAACAGCAACACAATACTATAATAGCGATTCCACAAAGCAAATACAACAAACGTTAGCAAATGGCATTGAACACCCAGCATGTGAAAAATGTTGGCAGGATGAAAAGCAAGGCAAAATTAGCAAACGTAATATGGCAAATAAACAAGTCTTGGAATGGAGCAGTAAGGCAGGAGATATAAATTCTTTATCCTTATTTGTTGGCAACACTTGTAATTTATCTTGTAGAACATGTGGTACTCATAGTAGTACAGGTTGGTTAAAAGAACAACAATATATTAACATACAAGAAAACGCAAACCATAATTATAAACTTAAAAAATTTACAGCAGATAAATTAGACTTTCCACTTAACAAATTAAAATATATAGAAGTTTTAGGAGGGGAACCTTTCTATGAAACTGAACACTTAACATTTTTAGAAAAAGTATGTCAAGAAGCCGATACAAAAGACATTGTTATTTTTTATAGCACCAATGGAACACGTACAATTGATAAAGAAATCCAAAAAATGCTACTTAACTTTAAAGAGGTTAGAATAAGTCTAAGCATAGATGCAGTATATAAACCCTTTTCTTATATACGAACAATGGGTAATTTTGAAGACGTGGAATCTACAATATCATATTGGTCACAAATGCCAAATGTTACAATGAGTAACCATGCTACCCTTAGTATACTTAATCTTATGGAATTAAAAGATCTTTATGAGTATTTCACAACAACACAGGGTTGGAGTGATAGTCAGCTTTCCTATACATATGCAAGTCTACCACATCACTATAATTACAGTGTTATACCGGACCTTCTCAAAACAAAATATTTTAGTACAATAATGCAACAATTACATTATGGAAATCAACATATAAAAAGTATACACAACTATTTTTTAAATGCTGTGCATAACAACCAAAATTTTCTTGACTTTAAAAAACATGTTAAATATACATATGAGTTTAGAAAATTAGATATAACTGAATATCTTCCTAAACTTTGTAGGGTACTAGAATTATGAGCTATTGTAAATTACTTAAACATGGTATAACTATTGATCCAGATGGTAGTATACTGCCTTGTTGTGTTTTTGATAAAAAAGATTATCCTAAATTTAGATTTGAAGATGATTGGTATACCACTCATTTGGATTTGTATGAAAAAAGCAAACACGGATGGTTGGATGCATGTCACGGTTGTAAAACAACAGAGGACAGAGACGGAAAAAGCTATAGGGTAACACACAACAAAACACTAGCAAATGCAAAACCAGATGAAGGTATCCTGTACTGGGATCTTAAAATAAACAATACCTGTAACTTGGCTTGTAGAATTTGTAATGCTAGCAGTAGTAGCACTTGGGAACAGATAGCAAAAATGCCGGAAGCTCAAGGACTTGGGCAACATTATATAAATTTACGTGATAGAAAATGGCACAAAGAAGTTGGAGATATTACACAGCATTTAAGTAATGCACAAGTTGTTAAGTTTACTGGTGGCGAGCCTATGATGATTCCACAAGTAAAAAGAACAATTGATTTTATGATAGATGCTGGTATAGCAAAAGATATAGAACTAACACTCACTACAAATGGCACATGGGATTTAAGTCCATACTACGATAAGTTTAAGCAGTTTAAAGATATTATTGTAATAGTTAGTGTAGATGGCGTTGGGCCATTGTTTAATTATTTGAGACAAAATGCAGATTGGGATTTTGTTTATCCTAATATTTTAGACATTAAAAACAACTTGGGTAAAGTTCATTGCCTGTGTACGCCACAAGCACTTAATAATCATTTGCTTGATGACATACGAGACTTTTTTGCAAAAGACGGTATATATGTAATTTTTAATCAACCAGTATATAGTCCGGTATGGATGAAACCAGATGCACTAGACATTCCTGAACTTAGACGCAAGTTTGTAGAGCAAATGACAATACTAGATCAAATTCACGGAACTGATTACAGAGAGTTTCTGCCATGACAACTCTAATGAATTATAAACAAACACAAGAAGAATTTGATACTTACTATGATAATTTTTTAGAAAACTGGCTGTTTCAACAAAAGTTAAACATAGATGCAACTCATAGATGCATGCTTGCTTGTGCTTTTTGTAGTAGAGTTATCTTACCTTGGGGAATGGACCAGGTAAAGGACCATCAAAAACTTTATGGTGATTTAACAATCGAGGATGCTATACGATTGGGCAATAGTTTTAAAACACAAATGTTTTGTGGCAATATAAGTGATCCTATTTACAACCCGCAATTTGTAGAAATACTAGAAGCAATTGGAACAACAACCACAAAGCATGTACAAATACACACAAACGGCAGTCACAAGACTCCTGAATTCTGGCAACAGTTGGTTAATGTTATAAACAATCAAAAGTATAGTGTGGAAATGACATTTGGCATAGACGGCATTGATGATAAAACTGCATTACATAGAAAGAATCAAATATTTGATCAAAGCTATAATGCAATGAAGTACTGTAAAGAAAACTTAGACCCTGCTAAAAGCAGTGTTGTTTGGCAGTTTATACCATTTAAATATAATCAAGATGAAATATCACAAGCAATGGACCTCGCTAAACAACTTAAAGTAAAATTTATGCTTTTGAAAAGCGGAAGATTTGGTTACGAAAATGGTCCACTTGATCCTCCAGATAACGAAGATCTATACAGTACTGGTATAATAAGTACTAGGGAAATAACAAATTATGAAAAAGATTAGACCTAAATGTATGCCAGTTCAGCCTGATGGTAGTCCTCATGACAGAGTAGAAAACATGCCCAACTTTACAAGTGCGGGCTGGATGTTACCTTGCTGTTGGTTGGATCATACTCCTATAAAAAATGAAAATTACGGTGGATTGTTTGATCCTGAACTTAACATACAAAACATAGATAATGTACAGGACATATTTCGTAGCCCTCAGTGGAGACAGTTTTTTTATAACTTAATTAACGATCAAGCAAAGTGCCATAATATTTGTTGGAAAAACTGTGGTATAGAAACACAAGAAAGTATTGACAATCTATCATAAGTCCGTTATAATAAGAGAAAGAATGTAACATGAGTAAAGTTTATATATTTGGCGATAGTTTTGCTAGTGAAGATACAAATTTTGTTAAGGGTACAGATTATTCTGAGGCTGGTTATACCACAGCTCTGAAACGGACTGGCAATTGGGAACCAAATACTGTCTATTTAGAAGGATGGAGCCATTATATAAGTCAAGAATATGATACTGTAAATCTTGCAACAACAGGATCTGGTATGGATTCTTGTTTGAGAAAACTTATAAATCTGTACGATAAACAAGGACCTGATGGTCTTAAAAACGATTGTGTAGCATTTGTTTTTGCTGATGGAATCGGAAGACATATTATGGAAGGTATGGAAGAACGAGATGCATGGGCGTTTAAATATTTTGCTGGTAGCAAGTCAGATTTTAAAAAATTGATACACGGTAGATTTCCAGAAGAAAAAACTAGACTAATGAATCTGTGGCGTGAATATCATACATTTGCAGAAACATTTGTAGTCAGTTACGTGGAAACACAAGAATTTAACAATCGAATGCATTATTTCATGTGTACATTGGATTATTATTCTAAATATTTTAAAAAGTTTATAGTTATACCGTTTCTTCCACATTGGAAAAAATATTGCGGAAACTTAAATTTTAATTTCCACATATATGAAAGAAATTTAGCCGATATGGCAAAACAAGGAAAACTTCCTGATAAGTATTGGCAAGATATATTATGGACACAAAAAAAGACACCCGTGCCAACTGATCCTATGTTTGCATGGCCTAATCATTTAGATAGAAACACTAATCATACATTGTATGATCATATACATTCATTTTTTCAGAACAGAGAGTATAACTATGGAAACCATTAAACATGGGCGTAAAACACATTTAGAAGAATTAGAAGAAACAAAGGATCTACTTGATAGTATTAGTCCTAGTTTCTGTCTAGCAAAATGGTTACAACATACATTGTATCTGCAAAATGGTATGAACCACAGTTGTCACCATCCGCCTACACATAAAATTCCACTAGAAGAAGTACAAGCTAATCACAAAGCATTGCATAATACAAAGCATAAAAAACGAGCAATGCAACAAATGTTAGACGGTGATAGGCCTAGTGAATGTGATTACTGTTGGCGTGTTGAAGACATGAAAGAAAAGTTCTACAGTGATAGAATATACAAAAGCAAAGTTAGCTGGAGTATGCCATACATTTATGATGTATTGGAAAAAGGCACAGATGATATCGAGCCTACATATTTAGAAATTAGTTTTAGTAATGTATGTAATCTTAAATGTGCTTATTGTAGTCCTGATTTAAGTAGTAAATGGATGGAAGAGATTAAACAAAGTGGACCTTATCCAACACACTTTAAACATAATAATCTAGAAGCACAAAAGAGCACTGGCCGTATGCCTATCCCTCAGCGTGAAGATAATCCATATGTAGATGCATTTTGGAAATGGTGGCCAGAACTATATCCTAATTTACATACATTAAGACTCACAGGTGGCGAGCCTTTAATGAGTAAAGATTGCTGGCGAGTGTTGGAAGCAATTGCAGAAAATCCACGACACGATCTTACACTAGCTATTAATACAAACTTAGATATTCCAGATAATCAAATTGATAGGTTAATTACGCTATTGGAAAAAATCGGTCCTAATATTAGAGAAGTACAAATCTTTACTAGTGGAGAAGCTAAAGGTGCCGCTGCAGAGTATACACGATATGGATTAGATTACGATAGATGGTATGCTAATTGTGAAAAAGTTTTAGATGCACTTATGGGTAAAATACAAATTGTATTTGCTTTTATGACTACAGTTAACATTTTTAGTGTGGGAACATTTGATGAATTTTTTAAAGATATCTTAAAATTAAGAGAAAAGTATATACCTTTAAGTTTAACTAAACGTGGACATCCAACTAATATTATTCCATGTATGACAAATTATTTAAGATATCCTCCGTTTTTAGCTATTTGTAATTTAGACGATGATACAAAAAAACAAGCGGAAACTAAATTAAATAAATTAATGCAAGAGTATAGTCAAGAAGATTGGATGAACTTAGAACAAGTGCATGGTATTATATGGGAAGATGAAGTTAATCAAATACAACGTTTAATAGAATTTATGAACAGTAGTAAATTTGGCGATCTTGATATGAATCGTAGTGATTTTGTTAAGTTTGTAGATGAATATGATCAAAGGCGTGATACAAACTTTGAAGAAACATTTCCTGAACTACACAGGTACTATAATATATGTGTAGATCACATTTACGAAAAAGAAGGCAATGATGTCCTGCCTGAATATAAAAGGGACTAGGAGAAAAAATGTCAGACGAAATACAACGCAAGCGTAAAAAAGCCAAAGTACGTAAATCAGTTACAACACAAACTCTACTGGCTACACAACAGCAATTAGATGATATAAGTGATAGTTTTTGTGCGGCCAAATGGTACAACAGTACTATATGGTTAAGTAACGGTAGAACAGCAAGTTGCCATCATCCTGAAGCTCATTATATTCCTCCACGTGAAGTATTTAAAGATCCTAGCGCACTACATAATACAAGTTTTAAAAAAGCTCGTAGAAAAGAAATGCAAGAAGGTGTAAGATGTACTGAGTGTAGTTATTGTTGGCGAGTAGAGGATATTGACAAGCCAAAAGATGTGTTTAGTGATCGTGTATATAAAAGTATTATTTACACTGATGAAGAAATAAACAAAATAAAAGATATGGATCCAGATGCAAATATCAATCCTAAAACACTTGAGATTAGTTTTGATAACCTGTGTAACTTGAGCTGTACTTACTGTAACCAAGAGTTTAGTAGTACATGGCAAAATGATATCAAGAGTAACGGCATCTATAAAAATATGCTTACTGATGGTGGTAAAACATATCAGAACGATGGAGATCACGCATACAGTTTTGGACTTAAAGGTGGTGAAGGAAATCTGTTTATTAAAGCATTTTTTAAATGGTTTGATAATGGACTAAAAGAAGACTTACAAGAACTACGAGTAACTGGTGGGGAACCAACACGTAGTCCTGACTTCTGGAAATTAGTAGATAGATGTGAAGGTGCTGATTTTGACTTCGCTGTTAATAGTAATCTTATATTAGATAATGATCGTATGAAAAAACTAATTGATGCTAGTCATAAATTTGTAAATTTTGATTTGTATACAAGTTGCGAAACAACGGAAGATTTAAGTAAACTTGTCCGTCATGGATTCGATTATACTACTTGGAATAATAATTTACGCAGGTTTGTAGATGAAGCAAATTTCCGTAGTGTTAGTATTATGATGACTATTAGTGCGCTTACATTATATACAATTACAGACTTTATGGACAACATGATAGACTTAAAGCGTGAACGCAAAAACAAAGCTATGTTCCATATGAGTCTAAACATACTACGTTTTCCTAGTTTCCAAAGTGTCAATATATTAAGTCCTGAATTAAAAGCAGAACGTGCTGATCATATTGAAAGTTGGTTAGAGTTTAACCGTGGATTTTTAACAGATAGCGAAGCAAGTCATATACTTAGACTTGTGCAGTATTTGCGTAATGTTGACATAAGTTACGAAGATACAGATACACAAGAAGATAAATTAAATGACTTTGTAAGATTTTTCCGGCAATATACAAAACGCCGTAACTTAGATTTGCCTTCAGCAGTAAACCATGAAATGTTTACAAAATGGTGGGAGCAAATTAACAAGGAGGTGGGATATGTCGGATGATCCCAAAAATCTACCTAACGAAAACTTTTGCATTATTCCTTGGATACATTTAAACACATGGCCTAACGGTAATGTGTTTCAGTGTTGTATTACTGATTATAGAAATCATATTGGTACTTTGAGAGAAAATACTCTTGAGGAAATATTTAACAACGATTATATGAAAAACTTGCGTAACGATATGTTACAAAATAAACAGCATAGTAGTTGTACTAAGTGTTATGAACAAGAAGACATGGGCATAACAAGTTTCCGCAATGCGGCTAATAAAAATTTTAGTAATCATATAGACAATTCGGTTGCAACAACACAACCGGACGGTAGTGCTGAATTTAATTTAATATATTGGGATTTTAGATTTAGTAACTTGTGTAATATGAAGTGTCGTATGTGTGGCGGACATTTGAGCAGTATGTGGAATATAGACGAGAAAGAAATATATGGTAAAGCAAGTGAGCCTGAAATTGTTGTTAACACAAAAGATCACAGCATAGATGATCTGTATCAAGTATTAGATGAGCAAATTGATAATGTGGAAGAAATATACTTTGCAGGCGGTGAGCCTCTTATTATGGAAGAGCATTATTACATTTTAGAAAAGCTAATAGAGAAAAAACGCTTTGATGTACGGTTAAGATATAACACTAATTTGTTAAAAGTCAAGTATAAAAAATGGGATAACTTAGAACTATGGAAACATTTTGACAATGTTCAAGTTATTGCAAGTTTAGATGCAATGGCTGAGCGTGGAGAATATATACGCAAAGGCACTGTATGGAATACTGTAAACGATAATATGAAACTATTGATATCACAAGATCATATTAAGTTTGGAGTTAGCCCTACTATTAATTTGTTTAATGTACATCATATTCCTGACTTTGTGGAATATATGTTGGAATGTGGGTTACGTGTTGAGGAATTACATTTAAACAATGTGTTGACAAATCCAAGTTGGTATCATGTAAACATTTTACCAGAAGATATTAAAGATCAAATACGTGACAAATATAATGAGCATATCGCTACAACACAAAATGCTGATACAAGGCGTCGACTATCAGGTAAATATAAGAGTATTTTAGATTACTTAAATACTGATATGTCAGATAAAGATTTGGCATTTAACAAAATGAAATTTCATGAAGTTACGACACGATTAGATGTATATAGAAAAGAGTCGTTTAGTGAAGTTTTTCCAGAACTAGCGAGCTTTTATGGAGAAATTACCAAGTAAAACTTTTTGTATCCTGCCCTGGATGCATATAAACTTTTGGCCAAATGGAGATGTTCATCATTGCTGTTTGGGCGATTGGCGTAATCC
>Ga0187219_1000189_pt1 | contig 27972 bp, 30 predicted proteins | sample 13SPOviralmetaG_FD_130162 | JGI IMG/M metagenome (GOLD analysis project Ga0187219, IMG submission 130162) | Marine viral communities from the oligotrophic San Pedro Time Series (SPOT) site, San Pedro Channel, CA, USA - 13 SPOT_SRF_2010-07-21... | ecosystem: Environmental > Aquatic > Marine >... | reverse complement strand
TCATCTCCAAAATCTGCTACTTTAGGTAACAGGTATTCTTTTAACACATAGTAAGTAGCAAGATCAGTAATATCTGATTTCCTTCCTACTATACGGTCAGCGTTTATACCTGGAATAGTATTGCCAGTTAAGGCACTATTATTTGTATAACCCAAGTAACTTCTCCACTTGGCACTTGCCCGTATTTTTTCATTTATACGAGCAAATGCTTTGATTGATAAGTCTTCTAAATATTCATCAAGAGATGTTGGCGTTGTAGGTGCGTCAGCAAAGTTAATCTCATTGGATTCAAAAACCCTTTGATCTTTATCTCTGATATCTGCCGCTTCACAGTATGCTATTACATTACCGTTTACATTAGTTACGAATGCCATATTATCTCCTTAGGCTTATGATGCCGCTATACCTTTAACAATATTGTTAGAACGCAGGTAGCGGATGCCGACTGCTTGTCCTACTAAAGAATCCATAAGCACTCTATCACCTGTGCTACTTAAAGAACCAACTGTTCCGCCGTTAGCAATATGTGTTAACTGATCTACAAGTTGTAGTTCAATCGCTGGTGATATAGCCGCAAAATAGAATCCTGCCGCGTCTGTTGGTGCGTTTTCACTTCTTAGTTTAGCAACTGCTTCAGCAAATGCGGCTAAAGTAGCCTTTTGTGCTGTTGCTCCAACGGCTGTGTTGCCGCCAACTGCTTTGATGAAATCTCTTTGGATTTGAGCAAAACCGTTTCTCATTGTTGCTACCATTGATGTTTGGTCAAACTTCACATCTTCCCACATTTTTAGTTCAGGTTGTCTTTTGACACAGTAAGCCATTGCTTCTGGTGAGAAAACAGGACAAATGTCCAAGTTACCTGTTAATGTGTTATTGACAAGTTCAACATTGCTGTCTGCTCCGTCAAGTAAGTCTGCTGTTGCTGGTGCTACATCAGTGTTGTTTAGCATGTATTTGAACGCACTTTGGTCTGTGGATTGAGCAATACTTCTTGCTAATCTTGTTGAAACTGCGTTAGAAACCGTGCTTAGTCCACCGTCTTCTAAGGCCTCAGCCGTTACATAAGAGAATGCTCCTCTTTTTCCGACTGGTAAATCTACTGCTGTTGGGTTAAAATCTTGGACTGCTCCAGTGGCACCTGCGATATCTACTGATTCGCCGATTCCTGATGCGCCAGTTGCCCATGCGTTTGTGACTGGGATTCTCATTGAGTTCCCAACCGCTCCTACTAAGTTGTAAGAGTTTGAAATAAGTTCTGATGAAGGCATTAAGACTGAGTTGTCATAATGAGCAATAAGATCGCCTGATACTTCTTCAAATAACTTATTTAATAGGTTAGCACTATTTGTTGACATAATGTCTCCTTATATTATAGTTATATTAATGAGTCTGAAAACGCCTATGTTCTCAAATCTCTTATTTTTTTGACTCTGTTTGTAACCATGGTATCTGTGATATCTGATTTCATCAAAGTCTTATTCTGTTCGCGGATGTTTAAGTATGCGTTTCTATACTCTGGGTCACTTGAAATGAGTGCGTCATTGACAGCACTTTTGCCCTTAGTAACTGAACTGCTACCTCCATCTGCGTCTACAACTGATGCTCCTTTTTTAGCAAACGGTAATCCCAAGTTCTTGCCAACCATTTCAACTGCTGACTTGTAATCTGGTGTTTCACCATCTGTGGTAATGTAATCATCACCATTTCTTAGTTGGAAACTATCTCCTTCAATGGCAAACATGTTTCTGGCTTTCATTAAATCAATAACGGCAGTCTTCTGTTCACTTGCCCATGAAGTTGGCATTTCATTTTGTAACTTACCTAAATGATTTGTCATTACTGCTTGAGTTTTGACTTCATGTAGTTCATTACGCAACTCTTCTACGGTTTGTTCACGCTTCTTAACAGCGTCTCTAAGTGCGTTAACATTTAGATTGCCTTCTGATTCATCTATATTTGCGGTTTGTAGTTGATTAACAACTGTCTTAACCTGCTTTAATGAATCAACATTAAGTTCCTTTAGTAGATTTGACTCTACCTCAGTCTTAGCCTTAGCGGCTATTCTGTTAGTGTCATCACGAGTGAAAACTCTAACTCCGTCTACAAACAGTTTACCATCACGGTTTTCAACTGTAGGAACACTGGATTTCTCCACTGTTGCTGTTTCAGATTCTACTGGAGTTTTATCTCCAACATCACTATCTGTGTGTAGTGGTTGCGTGTTAACACCCGCAACTGGTGTATCTGTATCCATCTCTGGCATCTTATTCTCCTTTATTAACGATAGAAGTTGTCGTAAATCAAACTATTAAAGGCCGTTATCAGTGGTAGATGATTCTACTAACTGACTGAGTCTTTTGCGTAGTTTGTCTCGCATTTCTTCTACAAATCCGGCGTCTTCTCCGCCCTTCTTGATGGCTTCTACTGCCGCATCATACTCTGGATGAGTATTGAACGGCATATAAACAGTGATTCCTTCTTCATTTTCATGAGTATGAAAACCACTACCACCTAAACTGTTTGCTACACTTTCTGCTTCTGCCTGTGTAGCATATTCTTGTATAGTGTAGTCTGTTGAGAATACACTTTGATAATCTTGGTAAGTCTTTAATAGGCTATCTATTTCAGCAACTTCATGCTGTAGTGCCTTCTTACTGTATTGGCGATTGTAACTAACACTAAACTCTTCTGGCTTTTGTGTGTTTGTCCAATCATACCATATGTTAAACAGTTTTGCTTCTGCGTTTTCTAAGTTTTGTGCCTTTCTACGCACAAATGCTTCTAACTTTGAGTCATACTGTTCTAACTGTTCACCTGAACGACTGCTTTTGATTAAATCATCACTGCGGATCATTGCTATCTCAGTCATTTTGGTTATTTTTTGATCTATTAGTTCACGGATCTCTGTTACTGCTGTTAAGGCTGGTGTAACAAACTCATACACATAGTTAGGTGCTTCACCTAATCCTGCTGGCACTCTTACTACACTTCCTGGTTCTGCTGAAATGGCTCCGTCATTGAGACTGTCTGTGGCTTCATCAACTATTAATGAACCATGTGCTCCATATGAGATCACACTATATATCTCAGCCATATCTGAATATACACTTCTTTGTATTTGTGCTAAATCAAAACTTGGTGTAGCACCTATGCCGTTGTATATTTTTAGACCCTGGTAAACTGGCACCACTGGAATATAGCCGAGTTCATTTTCTTCTATGACTCTCCAATAACCATCTTCTTTTATGAGATTGCTATCTGCTACATCTGGGACATAATCGTCCTCTTCTCCTACCCAAACAGTTTCTATTGACTCCGGTGTCATATATCTATAAACTGTTTCCTCTGCGTCTTCATGAAGTTTGATCACTATGCTCTTCAAGTTTAGATCGCCTCTTCCATCGTAACCGTAGTGCCAGTTTGTAACATCTAACGGTGTATGGATTTTCCATTTTGGTATATCTGAGCCTATTGGTTTTACACAACTAATCCATGCTGTTCCATATATGAAACTGTATAGATCAACTGTTGCCATGAACTCATTGATATTGTCTTCTTCACCATTTACATTGTTTAAGAACTCATCCATGTCTGGTTGTTCTCCAACAGTTCTAACTGGTGGGTTTTTGAATAGGATACTGTTATACTCTGCGGTTATTAGGCGCAAGTAGTTTAAGTATGGTGTGTTGTTTAGTTTCTCAGCATAAAAGGTTCCGCCATCTATGGTGTCTTCACCTCTGTGTGCTTCTGCTTTTGTGCTTACATTCTCAACTCTGGCTTTGCTGGTTTTAACATAACCATTTGAGTCTGTGGTATAAGTGTTTACTGTTTCAGCAGGAGTATTCATATCTACAGCATAAGCCTTAAGATACTTTCCATCACGGATTTCAACTCCGCCAAAATAACTGTCTCTGGCCAGTTGCCAATCCTGCTCGTATTTGTTATATAGGCTATGAACGCCTACAATGTAATCGCGATAAGAGTCACTCAATGTGGAATCTCCTTAATGTATTTGATATATCAATGTATATTTATCCAAATGTGAGGTTTTATAGGCTCTAAGTGAACAAAAGTATTACATAGTGGTTTTTGTGCCTATTCTAACCGTTTTTTATGCTAATAGTGATAAATAAAACTGTAATACTAAACATATTACAGGCAACTTAACAACACAGGAGATAGAATGACCAAGAAAAGAACAAAAAAACATAGACCAAAAAAAGTCAAGCAAAGAAAACCATTTCAGAGACTAACAATGCCTGGATCAATGAAAACATCTGGCAAAGAAGAACATGCCACAGGCTTTTTCCAGGATATAGGCATTAATGACCCGGCAAACGCATTGGCTATGCCACATGAAACAGACAAATACTTTATGGTTAACCATATGTGTATACCTTATGTGTATGACAAGAACAACAAACATGAACTGTTTGTTAACTTTACCAAAGGTGATACAGATTACATAATGTATTGGTTAGAACGCATGGAAAATGAACTATGCCACAAAAGTATGGCACATTTTGACACATGCTTCAAATACTTCTTACAGCCTATTAACCACTGTAGCACACATGAAGCAGTAGGCACAGGCAATACCACACTCACAATGATAGCAGGATTACGCAGAAACTTTTTGGCTAACGGAGAATATGCTGTGTTCAACAAAGCACAAATGACATTCATAGAACATGTATACTGGATGGCATGGTGGTTCTTGTGTGGATATCATGACAGTATCAAACAAGAAAGAATACTCACAGACACAGATGTTGGCTTTATCAAGAAAACAAGTAGAAAAAATCCACCTCTTATGCCAATACATTTTTATCATTACAGCAAAGAACTAAGTGCGTATGGCGTAGACTTTACTGATGAAGAAGAAAAAGGGAGAACAATAACACTATGACAAAAGGATCAAACAAAGTAATATGCCCAGTAACGGGCAATAAAATAACAGGCTTTGAACACAAATGGGGTATTAGTGCCAAAGCATTAGCAGAGCACGAAGGTATCACACCAGATGCTATACACATGAGAGTGCGTAACTTTGGTAACCCATTTCAAAGGCGTAAACAAATAACATTCTGGGAAAAGAAGTATAACAAGACTATTGTAGAGTTAGCACATGAACTGGGCATACATCCTATCACTGTGGCCGGCAGAGAAAGGCGTTACGGTGATGTATATCATGAGTCACCAGCATATATTGGCATTTGGAATAAAGGTAGATTTACTGCGCCTGTAAACTGGCAAGATCAGTCATGTTGGAAAGTTGCTTCAATGAGCACATTCTTTAACTTAGAGGATCTCAAATGAATCCACTTGCTTACCTCAAAGAACTCACACCACACATATACGCAAATGACTTAAATCCTGCTCAAAGAACAACTGCTATCATAGACATAGCCACTGAGTTAGGCTTTAGTTATACCACACACGGTAATGTGAGAACAGAGTTTATTATACCAGAACCAGCAGGTGTTAATGAGCGTGAACCTTACATAGTATTATACAACAATGCGGCAAGAACATTATGTAACAATGGTCACTTGTTGGTAAACAAATACATCACTGAAGTATGGGATGAAGAGTTAGAGTTTGAATGTGGCTTCCGTAGACCTTCTGATACCTGGTATAAAGCCAGAAACCGTGAGCGTGTTCAAATACCTATAAGGCCTGTTGAAATACATCAAGAAAGTATCAACACTGATTGTAGAGACCTTGAATCAGTTAAGAAATGTCTTAACTTGTGGTATAAGGTTATAAACTATGATTGGGATGGTAAACTGATTGATGGCAGTATAAACGGCTAATGCTGGCTGTAACCTTACGATAGTTACAGCACATTAGGCCTACCAGTTACTCCTACTACCTACCTATTGATTAGAGTCTGAACTGTCCCACAGCACAACATACTTATCATTATACTTGCGTATGCCACCATTTGTGAGATAGTTATACACATGTTTGCCATATTTCTGGCTTAAACGGTATCTCTTGTATATTATACTGTTGTTCTCTGTGGCTAACTGTTGTTGATATTCACTTAGTGTGTGCCAATCACTTTGAAACTTCATAAACATTGCTACACCAGGATGGTCGTAACTGTTTATGTCATCATATCCTTTATTATCTCTTTCTGTCATGCTCTTTTTCCTCACTTTGTGGTTTCTTTGACTTTTTGCCAAATATCTTATCCCAGTTATCAGCATACGCCTTATCATTGGCATTACGCCTTGCTGAGCCTTTGCCGCCATGTGTTTGTTTATAGTGTTCAGTCATCTGATAACTCCAATCTATAACACACAGTTAGTTCTTCACCTGCGCCTATGGTTGTGACTGTGTGTAATATGTTATGTTGTTCTTCTACAGTGATATAACAGTTAGGAGTATCTGAATGATTAATAAAGCCTCCAAGCGGTGTTCTTATAGTATTACTTAGTGTATAATGATGTGTAATACCCAAGTTAGTTCCAGCCGGTATCATGTTAGTAGCATACAAGCCAAGTCCGTCTATGTTACTGGCTTTTATGGTTAAGCCTTCTGGCAATGGCCTATATGTTGATTTGTTAAACTTATTCTTCATCTTCTGGGTATTGTAGCACACCGTTTACTCTTACTTTGAACTTTGGCTTTTGTTTCTTATCCTTGTTCCATTTTATTTTGTCATATCCTGCTTTGTATTCAGCATCATTACTGCCTGTGGTTATACCTGAACTTGGCTTGAAACCTTCTGCTGTGTCTCTGGCTCCTCGTAATACAGGATCTTTGGCAATGATCTTCTCATTTGCTATCCATTGTTTGTCTTTGTTTTTGCTCATCTTAAACTGCCTCCTGTGCTACGCCTTGTGCTTCTGTATGGTTCTGGTGCTTTGCCCATTATAGGCCATGTTCTCTGTATGTAGTAGCCTAAAGCATCTGTGATATGATCATGTCCTGTGCTTTTATCTGGTTGTCTTGTGCCTTCACGGTATGTCATTTTGATTAAGCCATCTCTGAGTTGTTTACATTGTGGTGACACAAACAGTTTGCGTTCACCTGTGTTGTTACATAACCTTGCGTTCACACTACTTATGCGTTCTGCTACTGGCGGATTGCTTTTGCCAGTTATCAGTTTGAATCCATGATGTTGTAGTATGAGGTGATCACTCATGCCTGTGCTGTTAGTTGTGCGTCTAAGTCCAGTAGCATCAGGATACACAAACACTGGTCTATTACCGTATCTGGCTTTTATTTCTTCTGCCATTTCATTGGTGTTTGAACTGTATATGGTTATTTCATCTATTACCCAAGCATTGTCTTGTTGATCTGTTACACATACCACAGCACTCATTGGATCTATGTTAAAGTCCATGCCTATGTGTATAGGGGTGTTAGTGGGTAATGTTTTAGGTGGTGGTAACACATTGTCTTCTGTGAAACTGTAGTAACACACACCTGAATAACTAACAAACTGCGATAAGTATTCTTGCTCATAGGTTTTGGCGTCTAAATCTCTTTTTGCCGCTTCTATTTCTTCTAAGGGCACATTGCCACCTTCTTCTGTGGTGAACTGCCATGATTGCCAACCTTCTTCACCACTTAAACTGTATAAGTCAAAGAACCAGTTACGCCCTTTTGGTGAACCAATGAATAAAGCATGTCCTTGTGTGTCACTTAGTGTGGGTCTAAGTATTTGATGCCATGTTTCTTCATGTATATCAGCACACTCATCCATTACTATGAAGTTATACTTTGCTCCCCTCAATGCTTCTCTGTTGTCAGCACTACGCAAGTATATAACTGAACCATTCTTTAACTGTATGTTGAGATCACTTTCATTGACCTTTTTTATCCACTTTACAGCATATAATCTATTCTTTAGTTCATCCCATATAACTTGCTTTGCCTGGCGGTAAGTTGGTGCCACATACAAACACTTTTGATTAGGGTGTCTACTGTATTTGGCAAGTTCATTGATGCTCAAGAAACTTTTACCAAAACGCCTCCCACATGCCGCAACACGGAATCTATTTGGATCATCTGATATAATCCTTTGTGGTGGGGTGAGTTTCACCTTAGTGTATGCTGTTTGTGGATTCTTTTGGTTTGTTTAGTTCTGAACCATATCCAATAATGATTGTTAGCACAGTTAATGGTGTGAACCATGGTGATATCATTCCCAACATTTGACCCCAAAGTAGACTAAGTCCACATAGGCTCATTGTGTTAATGTATCTGGTTTTTTCTTCTGAAAAGTTCATCTTCATATCTATATCTCCTTTATCGATAATACTATTTATACAATAATGGTGTTTTTTGGCTGTTTTTGAGGTGCTGGGGTTGCCTGCTGAGCGGGGAAATAACCTAAATGGCAATAAAGGCTTATATACGCATCAGCAGGACTTACAACTGATTATAGCACTAATGCTATGATACTTGCTATCACAAAACCTATGCCGGCTATTGCCCATAGTGTTTGATTGTGTGTTAGTTTCCAATACTGTTTGATTGCTTCATATACGCTATTCATTTGTTTCCTCATTCCACGGTAAGATATCACTCTCTGAACCTTTTTCAGGTGAGTCACTCATATCTAACCATTGTTTACTCAACCAGATCATCATGACTCTATCACCGTTCAATGCTGTTTCCAACATTTTACTACGCAACTTGCGTTTTGTGGTTTGTCTTGCTTTTATGTATAAATCGCGAAAGTTGTCTCTGAGTGTGCTTTCTGGCACTGAATAATACTCTGAAAAGTCTTTCCAAGTGGAGAAAAGGCAAGCCATTTGATAGAACTCATCTTCAGGTATAACTGTTTTTGCTCTACCTACTACTCTACCCGTGACTGTTTTCTCACCGCGTTTTATGTTTTTTACTTGATATGGTGGTGTTGGGTTGTTGTCATGTTCATTAGACATAATGTCTCCTGTAAATCAGTGTAATACTGTGATGTTCTGTTTATTTATCCTTTAACCTGTATATAGCCACCGTTAGAGGTCACCTTACACCATCCAAACTCATGATGTTTACGGTATAGCACTCTGTTAACGCAACATTCCACCAGTATGTCATCTATTATAACATATTTGCGTTGTTTTGGTGGTGATGTGTCATATAACCACTGTAGTGTTTCCTCTTGTTGTTCTGTTAGTTGTTCTGGCAAATCCCTACACCAACCTTGATGAGTATCTGCTATTCCTCTGGTGTCATAACGAGGATCATTTAATATATAACTGCTCATGTGTGTCTCCTACAGCATATATTTAAGTCATGACAGCAAAGATATACTCAAATAGTGATTACGGAGTAACTTAAACAAGTCAACAACTCCACTTTAGTGGTTGTGACTTGTTTTTGGTTAATGCGAAGCATTAAACAAGACTAAGTGAGAAGTATTATTGAGTCAACTTACATGAGCAAACTGCGTTTACTCAAACCAAGTAGCAAACACTCGTTACACTCGTGTAGTTGCTTACTTGCTTATGATTTACATCTCTTAAAAGATATATTATGTAGATATTTCAGTCAAGAAAACACTACTGTATAGTGTTCTCTTAAAAGGATACATTATGTGAGTATCACAGTCTTTCAAACAACAGGTATTTGTTTATACATACTGATTAGCAATGGACTCTGTTCTTTTCCAACCTGTAACGACTTTGCTTATAATACATTATAAGTGTGTGTTATGTTCTCGTGTCAATAACATAACTGTTTTTGCTTGTATGTTTTTTGTAGTTTACTCTACTAAGTGTGATGTGACCTTTCCGACCGTCTTTTCCACTGCGTCACCATGTTTTCGCATTATAGGGATTTTATGTAGGGTTCTGAGTTTATGCCATGTTGTGATATCTACTTTCAAGTTCTTGTTTTGCTAACTTGTAGCCTATACTGTGTTCTTGAAAGTTATCAATCACCCACCCTAAATATGAGAGTGGTAGTTGTTTTAGTTGTTTGTTTTTGTATTTGCCTGAAATGGGCCATGATGTGTTTTGCCATGTTTCAACTACTTGTTTGACAAGTTGTTGTGTTTGTTGTTTGCTACTGACTTTGCTACTACCGTAATCACTTCTGCGTCCTATACTGTCGTGTATTGGATCTTTGCTCACAGCAATAACTTGATCAATGCTATTTGCTTTTTGTATTTTTGTTTTTGTTGCTTGGGTTTTTACTATTCTATCTAATGCCACTTGTCTTTGTGGTCCATATAGATCTTTTTCTATTGTTTGGTTAATGCCTTCTATGGCATCTGCTTGTTTCTGCTGTTGAACAGCATGATATATTGCTCTATTAGCCGCTTTTCTTTGTTTTACACTTTTCTTCACAGTATGTTATCCTTTATACATGATTTGACTATGGCTAACTGTTTAGGTGTAAGACTGTTTATGTTGGTGTGTCCATAAAGAAACTTAGCAACTGAGGCTATTTTGTCTTGGTCAAGTGTTTTCTTTTCTGTATTGTTTTTCATATTATATCTCTGTAACTGTCTATGTGTTGCCTACATGATCGTGTTACAGTTTTATTTATCTAATACAGTGAATATGAAACAGAAAAAAGGTGTAAATGTAGCAAGAAACAAAAAGTGGCAACTTTTAAGTATGTATATGAAAAACAAAGGAAATGAACTAATATAGTTTTTGAGGACTATAGAGTAACTGCTACACAACTGAGTTGTATAACAAGTTATTAAATGTTATGAAAACATTTAGTGTTTATTTCTTTCTTGCTACAACTAATATTTATCTATTGTATGGCATTTATCACAAATAGTATGGCTATTCAGCAAAAAACACACCGAAGTGTGTTCTTCACCTTTATTTAGGATAAATCACTATGTTAGATGTGCGTCTAACAGAGTTTAATGGCATAACATTAATGTTATGCGTAACAAGTTCTTCTATTGGCCACAATGTCGGATATTATATAAAGTGCCTCGATAAAAGCACTTGGGAATATAACTTGTTACAGTATTATTTATCCTTTTAGGTGATTTTAGTTTGTTTTTATGACACAATCATGGTGAGCACACTGGCTAACAGTGAACCAAGTGTTAACATAACTATTGCCCATATTCTGTGATCTAACCTATCCATACGCTCAATAAAGAACTTACGGTTTTCTTTTACAGCATCTCCCAGTTCTGTTACACGAGCATGTAACTGTTTGTGTTCATGCGTGTTGTTGGCCACATAGCCTTTTAGTTCATTGTGAACTTGAGTAGTTGTTACTCTTTTGTTTGTCATTTGATTGATTCCCTTGTTATATTATTATAAGTTAGTGTAACTTGCTATTGCTTCTGTGAGTTGTGCTTGTGTGGTAATCTCATCTATGGTTATTCTGCTCAACATGTCATTGTAGTATATTGCGCCTTCATGATTCTCATATAACCATTCTAATAATGCTATTCTGCTTTCATTAGTTGCCATTGTGTGCTCCTTTTAGTTTATGTCTGAGGTCATTAAGTGCCTCTTTGTTTTGTTGTATGATAACTGGCACTGGTGTGCTGTTACCATCTCCTGAATCAGCGTCTGGATGACTCCACAAAAACTCTGAGTTTGGTCTGCGTTCTGTCATTTTATCCACTAACTGTTCTAACTGTTTAGGTGTGTGGTTGTCAAATCTATACACTATGGCTTCAAAGTTTGTGCTATCAAAAACAGCACTAACAGTTTGCCATGTGTTTGAAGTTGCGTTCTCCCACACTAATATGTTATCATTCATATATGCTTTGTAACTCCAAGGACATACGCTCTTTATATGAGCATAGTATTCTTGCCAGTTAACCTCTTTTCTTAGCACCCTTCTTTTTCTTCTTCTTCATGTAAGGGTTTGCTTTTGTTGTTCCTCTGCTTTTAGTTCCTTTTGGCATGTTTACTCCTTGCTAAATGTATCTGTTTCACTATTATATGTATATCCAGCACCGGCAAATACGCCTCTAAACTGGTTATCTTTGCTGGTCTGTAGCCAAGTTCCTGGGAAGCCACTATCGTTCATGTGCTGGGCTCCTATGCTGTCTGACGCCGGGTATTCTTCATTACCACAGTCTGAATCTTCTACTCTACAAACTCTTTCTACTCTACCTTCTACTACTTTTGCGAAATATGCCATTATGTTCTCACTAATATTACTACACGGCCTGCGCCACCTACCCAGCCGGCACCACCACCGCCACCAAAGCCTGATTCTCCACCACCTTTGTTGACACCTGAACTTGAACCACGGCCTTTACCACCGCCTCCTAAGCCTCCAAATGAGCCTGAGCCTGAACTACTGAATACACTATCTCCACCACCACCGCCTCCGGCGTAGTATGTGCCATCTATCCATTGATATCCATCGGCACCTACACTTGATGTTGCTGAAGCACCTGCTCCGCCACCGCCTCCGCCAATACTGTTAATAACACCATCAGCACCTGAGTTGCCTCTACCGTTTTGATTGGTTATGTTTGATGTTGCGCCTTGATCATTGTGAGTGCCTGTGTTTGAGTATGCCATTCCGCCACCACCTGAACCACCTTGTAGTCCAGCACCACCTCCACCGCCTATAACGGTTAGGCCAGTGCCTACTGTGGTAACTCCACCATTTTCTGCGTCTACAGTTCCTGATCTATGTGGGCCACCTGCTCCAATACCTATTGAAATAGTTCCTCCATCAAGATCTCCGTTTAGATCCCATGAGTTGTATAAGCCTTCCCAAAACTCACCTGCTCCACCACCGCCACCTTTGGCACCTGCTGGATTTGATGTGATATCAAAAGCATCACCGCCTGATCCACCGCCACCAATGGCCATTATATACAATACGCCTGGTGTAGTTACTGTGAAGTTGCCTGATCCTGTGAAATCATATCTATTATAGTTTACACCATCATATGTTACACTTGATGTGGTATTACCACCTGAGCCTTCTGCCCATTGTGAAGCACCAGATATAAATCCTTGCTTGGCACTAAATGGCATTAAACATATCCTCTGCCTAAACTTGCCCAGTATGTGCTACCGTCATATATCACACTTATAACATCTGTGGCATCTGCTGTTGTGCTAAGTGTTTTTATACCACCTGCCCATTTAATGTTTGATCCTGCTGTTAACAGTCTACTACCAGTGTTATCTTGTGTTACTATAACAGTAAAACTTGCGCCTGTGTTTGGATTAGCAAAACTGTTTATGGTTATATCACCTGTTGCTGTAACTGTGAATATACTACCATCTTGAGCATCTAATAAAGCACTTATATCACCACTTTGATTGCCTAATGCTACTTTGGTTTCATTAAACTGTTTTAACACAGTATTGTTAGCATTGATTGTTGCTACTGATCCACTGCTTACTCTCTGATCTACTCTGGCATCTGTATAATATAAGTCAGTGCCTTCAGGTATATCATTTGTGGTCTTTGTAGCAAGTCTTGTGTCAAAATCTGTGTTTTGTCTTGTTGTTGTATAGTATAAGTTAGTGTTTTCTGTAACTATGCTGGTATCTAATGTGGCAGTCTCAACTAAACCACTGTTGTTACCAATAAAAATGTTACCTTGATCCAAGTTAGGTGTGTCATTTGCTCTTCCCGCACCTTGAACCAGTATAGCATCAGCCGATATTGCTTTACCAATCTTTTGAACTAACTCTGTTTCACCTGATGGTCTTGTTGTTACCAAACTACCGTTAGCAACACCTAAATACAAGTCACTGCCTACTGAATGTCCATGATTGGTATTGATTAGCACACCTGATGTTACCACAACACCATTGCTGTTTGCTGGTATATCTTCTTTGACTAAGCCTATAGCAGGCATTTTAGCGGCATCATTGGCTTCTGTGAAGTCTATATGCGGTATATCACCTGTGTTAGCACCTGTTAATGTAACTGCTGTGCCTTTTGATAATGCTGAACTTGTGTCATTTCTAACATCAAGTGTTACAGCACCGTCTATGTCACCTACAAAACCACCTGAAGTGATTGTGTTTGCTGTTTCTACATCTCTTAAGAATGTGAACTTACCAAGTGTTGCTGAACTTCTATCAAATGGATCATAGTTTAACACTTCATAATCTGTGCCAAATCTTCTATCTACTAACTGTAATCTATCATCAGCCTGTGCTAACTTCCAAAAATATGATTGTTCATCAAGTGTTTGTTGATTTGAGAAGTTACTGCTTAATATTCTTATTGTGCCTGTTTTGTCAGCATCAATGTCTGTGCCGAATGCTATTGAACTGGATAATGTTCTATATGGTTGTGTTAATGCCGCATCAGTGTATAATGTCATGATAACACCAAATGCTAACTTACCGTAATAGTTGTTACCATTTACTGCTGTTCCAAAGGCACCACTATATCCATCAAGTTGTATTTCCATACCATCAGTCCAGTCTTCTGGGAAAGTGTTGTATTTGTTAGTGGAGTTGAATCTTATACCATCACCAAAGTTACCCAAGTAAAAATATGGATACCAGTTTTGGTTATTCATTGTGCCGCCAGTGTTACTTGTAAAAGTTCCTCTGTCAAGTTTCATTACCCAATCTTTGTTGCCTTCAAGGCCTCGCTGAATACCTAACTTGAGGTCTCCAATAACATCTGGTCTACTTTCAGAACCGTGACACACTTTTAATATAGAACCACTACCTATTGCTCCAGTAGTTTGATTGTCTTTGGTTGCTACAGTAACAGAGTGTTTACTGGTTCCTAAAGCACTTCTATATCTGCCGTCATTGAAAACATATGCTTTCTGATGAACTTGTGCTCCATTTATATAAGTCATTAAGCCGGATTGTTGTAGTTGACCATTGTCTGTGCCAAATACTGATTTTAAGCCTGCGTTTTCGTTAGTGGTAGCAATAGTTACTTCACCTGCTGTGTTAGTGCCACTAAAGTCTGATGCGTTAAAGCCTATTTTGTGGTTAGCATAATATGTGCTTGGTGCGGATATACTTTCTGATCTACCCCATGCTTGTAATCTACCTAACTCATCACCTTGTTTAGCAAACTGTTGGTTTAGAGGTGTATCTGTGTCACCATCTGCTACTGCTAAGAATAATCTTGGACCTGCTACATCTCTGAAATAAGCATTGTTTACCATAGCACTATCTTTTACATGCTGGAATATCTGATTATGAACAACAGGTGGTCTACTAAATGTGCCTGAGTCTAACTTACCGTTATAACCAGTTGTTAAACCAAATGCTCTAAATGTATCATTGAATGCTCTGTTACCAGTGTTTGTTTCTGGCCCTATTGTGATGTTATGAGGTGAGTTAACAACTGGTGCTGGCATTGTGCCACCAAATGATAGTTGCGTTGCGTTAGGCTCATATGTTATTTTTGATGTTCCTTCAAAGAAAGGTTGGTTATTATTGCTTGAACTAAACTGTGATAAGTCTAACGATGAACCATTTGCGGCATTATTTGCTGTGGTAAAGTCACTTGGTAAAGCATATTGTGTATGTCCAAATATATCTCTGGTCATTGGTGATACATACCCAACTTGGCTTGTTGTTGGACTACCTGAACCATCATCTACATCTACACCATTTAATACTGCTACCATCATGCCTGTTGAAGATGAGTAAAAACCTGGTCCTATAGTTAAACTACGACCACTTACTGGATTATTTGTGCTGAGATCAATGTCTCTGTCAGCATTTTGACTTAGTGTAACTGTTCTTGGAGTTACTGTCATGTCCATTGACACAACTGTTAATGTTGCTGGTGCTAATGGTTGATCAAATCCTTGATCTCCTGTTGTGCCCATTTTTTCTACAGCATTACTAACAATACTGCCTATACCTATGTCGTTAAGTGCGTTATCAATGTCAGTTTGGTTTGTGCTATAACCAACAGCATTATTTCCACCAATAAATCCTGCGGCTGATTCTACACCATGTATTTCAACTGTGGGTGAACCTGCTGTTGCTTTGTGGTTAAAGCCATATGTGCCTGGTATAGCAGAGTTTCCTGCGTATACTGGTGCGTTAGAAGATCTAAAACTGTGACCAGCAAATGCTATGCGTCCCCAGTTTTGCTCATTTGCGTTTGCCCCTGTTCTCCAAGGATCAGCACTACCTAATAAACTTGTTTGAATACCACCTAAACCTACACCTTTGGTGTTTACCACTGTGTCTTGGTCTGGTTGGATTAAATCTGTGTTTACATCACCTGTTGTGTTACCAGTTACATTACCTGTTACATCTCCTGTTAAGTTACCTGTTACATCTCCAGTTACAGCACCTGTGTGCGTTCCTGTGCTATCACCAGTTAGGTTACCTGTTACATCACCTGTTACAGCACCTGTATGTGTGCCAGTTGTATCACCAGTTAAGTTACCAGTTACATCTCCTGTTAGGTTACCTGTTACATCACCTGTTACTGCTCCAGTGTGTGTGCCAGTTGTAGCACCTGTTACATCACCTGTTAAGTTACCTACTAAGGCTGTTGATGTTATTGAACTAAATCCTGTGCCTACACCACCAGTTATTGAACCAGTGCCATCTGTTACTGTGGTTGCTGTAAGTGTGCCTGTGACATCTAAATCATTAGTTGTTGTAAACTTGTCATCTGTTTCATTCCACTGTATACTTGCGTTTGTTAAACTACTACCACTTCTATCTACTGTGATAAAGGCGTCTCTGGCTGTGGCATTACCATAGTTTAATACTATTTTGTGATCTTTAACTAAAACATCTTCAACTTGAACGCTGTTGATATTTCCGCTGACTTCTAAGTTACCTGTTATAGTAACATTACCGCCAGTTATAGGTATAATACTGTTAGTGTGAACAGCATTTGTTGTTTTGATTGCTGTTGATATACTACCTGAACTTAATCTACCATCTACTCTGGCATCAGTGTAGTATAAGTTAGTGCCTTCACTTAAATCACCTGTGTCTTTGCTTGAAAGATCTAAGTTAGTGCCTGTTTGAAGATTTACTCTTGCGTCACCTCTTGCGTCAGTGAAATATAAGTTTGTTGAACCTTCTGTGAGGTCATCTGTGGTTTTACCTGTGAATAAAGCACTACTGCTTATTGAGATAACACCTGTTGAGGCATCATATAATGCTGGTGAAGTAGCACTTATACTTGCTCTACTTCTTGCTGTAGTAAAGTATTCATTAGTGCCTTCTGCTATATCACTGGTTGATAAAACAACTGTGCCTACTTGTCCATTTACACTATCTACTGCGCCATCGTCTTCTACGAATGTTAACACACCAGAACCATTTGTTTTTAATATTTGGTTAGCACTACCATCTGTTGTTGGAAATGTGTATTGAACTGCGGACCCATTACCTACTTGTAATGTGCTGAATCTACCTGATGTTGCTATTGTGTTAGCAAGTGTGCCATTTACTGTAGCACCTACAACTACATTTGCTTGAGTTGTGCCTACATTTATTGTGTTTGTTGTTGAGTCAACTGTAACTGCTGGATTAGAAGTTACTACTGTTACATTAGCCATATCCTACTCCTTATGTTATTGCTGTGAATCCGCCTTGTGCGGTTGTTTCAAGTGTTGGGTCTCCAATAGGCACTTCTGCCGTGTATCTTTCTGATATAATATATCTGTGAATATTTGTGGTGGCTGGAGATGCTGTGTCAGTCCATTTCACACTAAAACATGTGGTTGGAACTTTTAGTCTGCTGTTTGGCAGTAACTGGCCTGTGTATCTATTTGCTTGTATTGTGATAGCAACATTACCATTTGCGGCATCTGAAGTATCTACATAAGTGTTTACTGGACTTTGTTGAACTTGAAAAAAACCACTTACTGTGCTATCAGTGTAGTTAGGTTCACCAGTATTACGGTTAAAAGCAACTTGATCTATTACCACTGTTTGGTAATCTATGTCCCATATATAGTTTGTTACATCTACTGCTCCAAACTGATATGTGAATGTTTGTTGTTCTGCGGGGAACATGTCCATCGCAATAATATTATCGGCGCCGCCAATAAATGATTTCCAATCTAAAAGTTTTGACATTTTGGTATCTCCTGTAGGATTATGGCGTATAATACTGTGGTATCATAGCCTTTTTATGTTATAGTTGTATTTACCACAACTACAGTTTTTTGTTGTGTTATGAAGGTTCTGTTGGCCAAACTATATCTTCATATGTTGCGGCACTACTTGTTGAAGGCAAATCTCTCAATACTTGTCTGTATGTTGCCCATTCTGTTTTTTTACTACTGCTTAATGGAGAATCTGGCATTTGTGTCCAATCACTTTCTGTTAGTAGTGTATTGCGTTCAAATCTTGCGCCTTGCCATATATCAATGCTTTGTTCTACTGCTACACCGTCTATGATTTTGTATGTGCCTACATCATATATGCCTTCTATAATGCTTTGACCTTCTTCTAAAGGTATATCAGTGAGTAAAGCACCTGTGCTACCACCTTCTAATATTTCACCTGTTGTTGTATTGTATTTTGTATATTCTATCATAATATTAATGCGTGTTATCTATATTCACATACATTGATTGGTATGTGCTTCTCAGTTTTGTTATCCATCTTACTCTCCAATATACTTTATTGGCATTTGTTCCTGTTGTTGGTAGTCCTGATATAGTGCCATTGTAACTAAACACATAAGTTCTAAATGTTCCTACATTAAAAGTAACATACTGTATACCACCTTGTGCTTGAACATAAGTTGAACCGCCATTTACACTATATTCTAATACCCCATTGGTACAATCTCCGTATACACCTGTCCATATAACATTATATGTTGCGCCATTTCTTACATCCGATGTTGCGTGAGCCAAATATGTGCCTGTTGATTGTGTTTGAGTTGTAAAGTTTGTTGAGCCTCTTTGGAAAGCACTACTAAATGTGCTTAATGGAACTGTAGATCCAGTATGTGAAACAATATCAGCACTAACATCTCCAAAATGTTCTACATTTAGTGTGCCAGCATTTATTCTATCAGAGTTGATTGTGCCTGTTGTAATAGTTCCGCCACTTATACTTGTAACATTAGCATTAACACCAGCACCTGTTGTAAAGCCTGTGTCATTGTTAAAGTCTGATATATCTTGTCCTATAACAGCAAGACTACCTGCTGATATAAGTGTTGCGGCACTTATAGCACCTGTGCTACCTGCTACTTCTGTGACAATAAGTCCTTGTGAACTTAAATGTGAAGCATAAGCACTATCTGAAGTTTGTCCAGTTCCACCTTGTCCTTCAGGTAATGTGCCTGATGTATTTGTGCCTAATACTGCGTTATTTAATCCTGCTAATGTGCCTGAATCTGTTACTTTAGCAAGTGTTATGTTGTCTAAAGATGCTAAAGCACCTAAGTTTGCGTTTGAACCACTAACAAAACCTACACCTTGTGCTGTTAAGGCTGAAGCAAAACTTGTTGAGCCTGTTCCACCTTGGTTTTGAGGAACTGTGCCTGTTATTTCACCAAATGGTATAGTTTGTGATGTGAATCTAACACCTTCTGCTGTTAAGGCCGCACTTAAACTTGTTGCTCCTGTGCCTCCTTGTGACTCTGGCACTGATCCTGTTACATCAGCAAAAGGAACTGATTGACTGTCTAATCTCACGCCTTCTGCTGTGAACATAGCACTTAAACTATTTGATCCTGTTCCACCTTGTCCTGTTGGTAATACACCTGTTGTTTGACTTAGAGGAACTGTTTGTGATGTTAATCTAACACCATCTGCTGAATACATAGCACTTCTTGATGTAACACCTGTGCCACCGAGACTTTCTGGTATAGCACTACCTGTTAGTAATCCTGTGTCAACTGTTTCTGATGTTAATCTCAAACCTTGAGCATTTAAGTCTGCTACATATGAACTTGTTGATGTTCTGCCTGTTCCACCATTTGCTACATCAACTGTGCCTGATAATAAACTTGATGCTACTGCGTCTGTGGTAAACCTAAGACCTGCGGTGCTAAGTTGTGCTGTTGATATTGAAGCACCTGTTACACCTGCTACTGAAGTAACTGGAGTAAAGTTAAGTTTATCTGTGGTAATAGTGTTAGCAACTATGGCATCTGCGCCTATAGTTCCGTCTGTGATTAAGCCACCACTAAAGAAGTTTGTGTTTTCAACAAAGTTTGTGCCATTGTGTATATAACCTTTTTGAACTGTTGTGTCACCACTCTTAGTTGCTACAACTATGTCATCTTCAATAGGATCTCTACCTACTTGACTGTTAAACACACTATCACTTGGTGCCGCGGCATTTGTAGTTGTGAAATAGTTATATGTTGGCACTACTACGGCACTGGCCGCATTGGTTAATATGGTATTAACAGCACTATCTAAGTATGTTGTGCCAATACTGCCTGAGTTAACAACCAAGTTACCATTAACTGCTGTTAGCACTGGTTCATTGCTGTCTATAATAGTAATAGGATTGATTAATACATTGGCTGTCCAGTTGTGAGCACTTGATGTGCTACTGTATGGTCCAAATGCCTCATCATTACCTACTCTGGTTTGATAATAGTATGTGCCACTGGCTAAACCTTTGATTGTGAACTCTACTTCTGTGCCTGTGCCTATAGTTGTTGGTGATCTATATGTTGCTAACAGTTTTTTACTTGACATGTTACTGTTTGTGTCAAACCATGCTTCTGCTCTTGTGTATATGCCACTTGCTGGTGTGTTAGTGTTTATATCAAATGCGGGTAAACTAAGTAAACTTCTTTCATTGTCAACAGTGGGCGTTGTAGGCGTTCCTACACGGTTAAATAGTGTAATATCACTGTTAGGTGCTGGTGTAAACTCTGTTATTGGTTCTACTGTGTATACATCTGAGTTATACTCAAGACATGTAAACTCTACTGTGAGCATACCATTGTCTGCTTCTTTTTCTACTGTTTGAACTACTCTGTATACTTTGTTGTTTTGCCCATATACTTGATCTTCAAATATCTTAACAAGATCACCTGCGTCTATGCCTAATGTGGTATAATCTGCTGTGAACATCACAACTAAATCATCTCTGGTTTGTCTTAGTTGTTGATTTGCCAAATACTCTGCTTGAACATTATTGTTAACAAACTCCATTCTCAATGTCATGCCATTGTCTGGTTCATTGGTTTCACGCAAGTTAGCAGGTAAGTCTATGGTCACATAGTTGTTTTTGTCTTTTTGATCTTTGTCTGGAAACTCTACTTCTACACTATTGAATGCTGATTCAAGTGCTGTGCTTGAAAACTTATATTCTGATAACACATTGTCATCATTGAACACAGGTATATTGTTTGTGCTTTGTGTTTTATTTGGTGTTATTTTCCATTTGCCTATTTTGGCATCATATGTAAAGAAACTGTTACATGCTGTTAACAGTCTATCAATGGTTGTTCTACAGTCTTCTGCTGTGTTTACCACACCATTTATAGTGTATCTTGCTTGTTGTTGTGCGGCACCATTTTGGTCAGTGTAATCTATTAGTTCATTACTGTAACTTCTAAGTTGTTGTAATGAAGTGCTGTCTATATCACCAGAGGCTATGCCGGCACCATATCTTGTGTTAGTTAAAAAGTCATCAAATACATCTGCTGGATTGTTTATGCTGTTAGTGAGGTGAAAAGTCATTGTGCCCAAGCCAGTAAGTTGTGCTTCTGGATCATATGTTACTTTTATGATAGCAAATATTGTGCCTGAGTTCTTTTCTGTGCTTGTCCAATGGTCTACCAATGTGTAAGCATCTACTGTTCCTCTTATTGGGTTATCGCCAAAGCCATCATACACATATACTTCTACATTGTTAGCATAATCTGTGCTTGTTGTGCCATCTTCGTCTATTGTGCTTGTTACATTTGGTGATGTTGAACTGCCAAATACCAACTTCTTGTCATTCCAGAATATATCACCACATGTGGTATTACCATCTGTTTTTTCACCTAATGTTAACACATAGGTCATTGTTTGATTGTCTGAACTTATTGCGGCATCTGTTATAATACCATTTTGAAATGCTGAACCATATACTACAGGAACTCTATATCCTGTATCTGGTGCTAACTGAACTCTTACTCCAGCATTTGTGCCTGTTGTTCCTGTGGGGAAGTCTGGCATAAGCATTTTACCTATACCTTTACTAACACCACTAACTATAGCACCTGTAAGTAATGCGGCTGTGGCTTGAATAGCCAATAATGTTCCTGCGCCACCGGCACCTACTAACACAATACCTGTGTATACCAAGTAGTTAAATGTAGCCGCTATTGCTGAGAATACTGCCATCTATTTTTCTCCAAATACATAGTTAGTCTCTACTGGTGACCAACCTCTTTTTTCAATGTTTAGTTTAGGGGAGTTTTCTAACAGGGTTAGTGTAAATGTGTGAATGTCACCTTTGTTTACCATTTTCTCTCCTACCTTTGTATATTCTTTTAGTAATCTTAATCCAGCACTGGTATCTCTATACTGTGGATCAACCCACCAAACAAGTTCATTCATGATACGCATATTTGGTAACCACATATCTGGTAATACCACGCTCATGAACACACCTACTATTTGTTCTTTTTCTGTTGCTAACAAGCATAATCCACCTGTTCTTATAGCACTTAACACCTTTCTAACATGGTGATCATTGTATGCTGAAGCATGTATTTTCAGTTTACCAAATGGTTGTTCTTCCGCAAACTGTTTTAATATTTCAATAATGGCATCATCATCTGCCTGTGTTGCTGGTCTCACTTTCATATCTGTATATCCTTTTTCTATTCATTATTTTGACGAGGATGATCTATTATTACCACCACCTCTGCCACTACCAGCACTACCTGTGCCATTTGAGTTTGCTGGTTTACCAAAATCAAATGCTGTTGACATAAGTGTTGCTACTCTGTCAAAACTGCCATCATTTGGATAGTATGCTTTCATACCTTGTTCATTGGTTTTTCTACCTGCTATTCTATTTTCTAATATAGTGTTTATGTTAGAGCATTGTAGAGTTACACTATGATAAGTTTCTGTGCTAAACTGTTCTCTGCTTTCTGAAATACTGTAGTTATGTATAATACCATTAAATCTTGTGTATACAGTATTGCCTTCAAGGTTACCATTATTGTCAATAAATCCTCTGCTGATCTTTATTGGAGCACCCTTTACTTTGCTGTTTAACACCAAGTTTACATAGTCTTGGTCTGTGGGTATACCACTAAACACCACACCTATATCACCATTACTAACACGCAACTCATCTTTGATATTTGTCATACCTACAAGACTGCCAAGTGCTGTATAAGTGGTTGTGCCTATTGTGTAAGGCTTATATGTGTTTGCTATGTAGTAAGTTGTGCCTTCTATAGGGCCTAACTCTATAAACATAACTGTTTGTATGTCTGTTGCTCCTACTACTGGTGTTATTGTTGTTGCCATTTTATAATATTACCTCTACGAACTGAAAACTGCCATCAAATGTAAATAACTTACCTGGCATTAATGTGTGAGTAGGCATCTTTAAGCATTTAACATGAAAAGTACAGTTGTTAGCAACATTTAGTGCTTGTCCTACTATGTTAACAAAACCATCTGATGAACTTGGTAATACATTTCTGTTTAACTGTAAAGTAAACTGTCCTGCTACTATTTCTGATCCTAATACTGCTTGTTTTACTTGATATGTGTATCTGCTGTTTGCTGGTTGTATGTAATCACCTACATCAAATATGGTATCTGCCGCTGATATAGTTGCGGCATTAATATCTATAACCATTGTTGATCCAGTAAATGAGAATATATCAAACTTAGCAAGTTCTGAGTTAGCCACTGTTCCAGCATAGCCCATGATATAACCCATACCAGTTGTGGCACTGAGTTTTATTTCTTCTTCTGTGGTGTTTTTCTTTGTTTTTAATACCTTTAACATACCTCTGTTAGCACCACTCCATTCAAATGCTCTTGCTACATTAACTTCAAATGTGTATATAGCAGGGCCTCTACTTGCTGTCTTTAATCTTTGACTTCTACTCATGACAGCACCTGTAATAGGCATATTGTTTATGGTTATGTTTGTGCTATTGTTTATTATTGTTTGAAAACTCATTAAAATCTCCTACCTGATGGTAAATCATTTGCGCCTTTGCTTACCACAGCATGTAAGAACTGAGGATCTTGTGCTATTCTTGCCTGGAATGAGGCTGTGTCTATAGCATTTATATTATAGTTAATAGTTTGACTGCCACCACCTATTTGATGATTAGGCACTATACCACCACTTGCTCCTGGCACAAATAGTTCTGGTCCTTTTTCACCTACTATGTATGGTTTGTTTTTCATTACTGGACCACCACTTGCTCTCTTTTCAAGACTGCTTATGCCTCCTGTTGGAGCAAAGTCTGCCGTGTATCCAAAGAATCCAAATATTGCTTTTAAGGCTGTTTGGACTACCATTAATCTTATTGTGTCTGCTATCATTTGTTTGATTGCGTCTTTGAATGTGGCTTTTAGACTGTCTATGGCATTTTCACCTTCAAATAATGCGTTTGCTAAATCATTTGATATAGCCGTATCAATATCTGCTATACCATTTAAGAATACTGCCATGCCTACTTCTGATTCTGATAAACTGTCTTTGAGTAAACTAACTGCTAACTTGTATTGTGCTAAGTTGATATCACCATCTTTCAATGCTTCATTGATAGTGTCAAGCATAGCATTATATGATTCAAAGTCATCTACTTGGCCTATTTCATCATTTAGTTCTTGATATCTTGTTTTTACTACTTCAAGATCTTTTACACTCATATTAAATGCTGTTTCAACTTTTCTTATGGCTTTTTCATATTCTATCCATTCTTCATTGCTGGTTATTTGGCTTTCAATCTCTTTGAGACTGTCTATGTATATCTTGAACTGTTTTGTGCTACGGAAGTTGTCATTAACACCTTCTATTTTAGCATTAAGGTCATCTAAGAACTTGCTTGTTTCTTTTTCATCATTGGTTTTTCTAACAAATCCAAGTGGTAATGGTGGTCCTACCATGCCTGCCGCTTGTTGGTATTTTTCTTGTAGTGCTGTTAGTTCTTTTTTACTTTCTGCTAATAAGTCAGTTAGTCTATCAACTTGTTTTTGAGCATTTTCAATGTAACTGGTGCCACCACCAAACTTACCTCTGTCACCTTGTTCTTGATAATGCTTTAATCTTTCTTGTGCTATCAGTAATCTGTCATTTATTCTGTCATATGCGCCTGATGCCTTGTCTATAGCATCCTTCATCACATCAAACTCTGATGGTGAATCTGATAATATGGCATTTAGTGCCGTAAATGCGGCTACTAACCCCATTATTATTGCTGTTCCAGTTAGTAAACCACTTATAGAAGCACCAAAACCTAATATAAGTCTTGCTCCTGTGCTTAGTTTTGCTGTTTTCATTGATATAAAGCCAAACTGTCTACCAAGTGCTGTTAATCCTGTCTTAAGTGCGGTGAATCCTGTTGCTGATTTTAATGTTGAAGCATTTACTCTGCCTAAGTTGGTCACAAATGAACCTGTGAACTTACCTATCTTGTTACCTATAAACAATAAGCCTATTGCTTTTGCTAAATCAATAAAGGCATCAGTAACTTTGGTTATTTTTTCTACATTACTGTTTAAGTTTGATATGGTTTCAGTTAAGTTCTTTAACAGTTCACCAAAACCTTCATTGGTATCTGATAAGGCATTGTTTGCCAGTATGCTTAACTGGTCATTGAAGTTGCTTATTCTTTGGTTTGTGTTTTCTAATCTATTTGCTAACGCATCACCAAACTTTTCATTGATACCTTCACCTAATGCTTCAATGATTTTTGCTGTTCCACCTGCTGTTTTGGAGAACGCATTTATTTCATCTTTTGTTATGTTTAACTTTTCTTTGAGGATTGTGAATACTGGGACACCTCTGTCATTTAGTGCGTTTAGTTCTTCTAATCCAACACCACCAGCAAAACTTCTTGATAACAGTCTAATGGCTGCCTCAAATGAGCCTATTTGGTCTATGGTAACAGCCGCCGCTTTGGCAAATGTTAGTATGGTATCTTCTGTGGGTTCAATGCCTGAACCTTTTAGTGCTATAAATGCCTTTGTGATATCTTGAACAGAGAACTGTGTTTGACTTGCTATATCAGTAACTCTTTTGAATGCGGCTGTTCCAGCATCAACACTACCAAATACAGTATTCAAACTACTTTGTAAGTCTTGGAATGTTGCGGCTACATTTAAGCCTTTACGCAATCCAGCAAATGCTCCAGCAAGTGCGGCGGCTGCCGCGGCTGACTTAGCAAAACTGGCTTTTGATTCATCGCCAAACTGTTTTACTGAAGTAGTGCTTTGTTTAATACCTTGATTAAACTGTTTACTGTCTAACTCTAATGCTACACTGATATCTTTAGCCATGTTATATTCTCTTTGTTAGTTTATCTATATTCTTACCCATGAAGTCTATAGTGGGTTCTGTAAAACCATTTGGTGCTTGTTTACTCCACCCACTATCTAATCTTCCAGCATACGGATAGTTACTGCGGATCTTATCTCCACGCAACTTTGTTTTATTACGGGCATTACCTGATTTAACAGGTGTATTGGCTTTGAGTTCTTGTTCAGCATTCTTTAACAGTTGATCTGGCACTTTACTTAGTGCTTTCATTCTTTTCTGAAATACTCTGCTGTCTATTCTCATGATTCTCTTTGGCCTTATTTGCCGCTTGTTGTAATGCGTCCATATCATACATTCCTGTATCTATATTTCCGCCTTCTTTGTCTCTTTGGTATTTCTCGTAGGTTAATGCTACATCCATTACCATTAAATCAAAACTATCTCCTTCTACTATTACTTGAGAAGGTAACTTGCTGTATCTTGTAGCAAGTGTATCTAATAACAAGATAAAGTTTGTATCCGAATGTCCTGGTCTAACCGGATGGTTAGTTACTTCCCCAGGTATTTACTAACCTCGCCCATTGTTTCTACCACAATATCAAACGGTAACTGCTTGTCTTCTTCCATCACAGGTTTACCTTCCTCATCAAGGATTAAGTCTTTCATTAGGTTTGCTATTTGTGAGAAGTCTTCTTTTTCAGCATTTGCCAATCTTCCAAAAACTTCTAATGGTTGTCTGTCGTATATGTAAAACTCTAATGGCTCTCCATATTCTTCTACTATTTTGTCTTTATCTAAAACTATTTTGATTAGTTTTGGTGCTTTCGCTATTTCACTTAGTTTCATTCTGTATATCTCCTTGTGTTAAGTGGTTTATAGCACTCAAACAAAAACTTAATCTGTTTGATGCTTTCTCTATATCTTTGGTGGCGCAACGAAGTTCTGCTTTAGCCTTCGCCGTCTCCTCCATCATGCTCTTCAGTATGTCCTCTGTCGAGTGTTCCTTCCATATCTTCATGTCTATTCTCCTGTATATCTATATCTTTATTTATTGTTTTTTTGGCTTTTGCCTTTGGTTTAGGTGAGGAATCAGGTAACTCTATACCGTGCTTCTTTGCTAAATCATCTATACTGTGTTGGCTTCCGTCTTTAACAGTGACTATTCTGTCTTCTCTGCCTGTCCATACACCATCTTTGTATAGTCTCATCCATTTATGTTCCATGCTGAACTCCTGTATAAAAGAGTGCTACCCTCTTGAAAGAGTAGCTCACTAAAGTTATTTGTGGTCAATCACTAAGCAGTGATTTCACCCTCTGTTAACTCTCCATTAACTTCAATAGTAACCGGTGTAACCCATAATGGTGAACCTGGATTTACTGTAGGTGTTAACCCAGTAATAAATCCTGTTCCATCTATGTATTTGTTACCTGTTACAGTAGAACCTTCAAAATATATTCTAAAGTCTACTTCAGTTTTTTCATTACTTGTTCCAAATAATCCTTTTTCAATGATTGGACTTGCGCCTACACCAGTTCCAAAGAACTGATCTTCATCGATAACAAGGTTTAAGGCAACACTATTTGTAGCAACAGTTGTTACTACTGCTTCACTTTGTGAATCCAGTGTTTGATACCTAAAAGTTCC
>Ga0187219_1000181_pt1 | contig 28325 bp, 27 predicted proteins | sample 13SPOviralmetaG_FD_130162 | JGI IMG/M metagenome (GOLD analysis project Ga0187219, IMG submission 130162) | Marine viral communities from the oligotrophic San Pedro Time Series (SPOT) site, San Pedro Channel, CA, USA - 13 SPOT_SRF_2010-07-21... | ecosystem: Environmental > Aquatic > Marine >... | reverse complement strand
CCTGATACTATAGTTAAGTACAAAGATGCAACTACTCGATTTCAGGGTTTGCGGACTGAAGAACAAATTATGAAAATCATAGAAGAACTAAAGAAAGCGAGCGAGTAAATCCGATGCCAAATTTTACAAAAAAATAACTGGTTTAAAAATTTAGTTCATTTTATAATCAGTTATCACACATTATGGCGGAAAACTACAAGAAGTACACTCAAATCGAACATATTATAGCAAGGCCTGGTATGTACGTCGGAGATACCAAAGATACAACCAGTGATTGCTGGATAATTGTCGATAATAAAGCTGAACTCAAGTCTTGTAAATGGAATCCTGGAATATTTAAGATTTTCGATGAAATTTTGGTAAATGCAGCAGATGAGGTCCAACGTAACAAATCTGTTAAGTGTATCAAAGTTAAAATCGAAAATGACGAAATCTCAATTTTTAATGACTCTGGAATCCCTATTGAAATTCACCCAGAGTACAAAGTTTATATTCCGGAACTAATTTTCGCCAATCTTCTAACATCAAGTAACTACGATGACTCCCAAAAAAGAACCACGGGCGGTCTTAATGGTCTGGGAGCTAAGTTAACTGCCATTTTCTCTCAGTACTTTACCGTTGAGACTGCAAAAGATGGCAAGAAATACACACAGAAGTTCGAAAAAAATTTAAGTAAAATCAATAAACCTGAGATTTCTTCTTGTAAAAGCGAGTACACAAAAATTACATTTAAACCAGACTTTGAAAAGTTTGGAACAACAGGTATCACAGATGATACACTGGCGGTTCTATCCAAGCGTGTATTTGACATCTGTGCAATGACAAGTAAAGATGTCAGTGTTTACCTAAATGATAAAAAACTAACAATTAAGGACTTTTCTGAATACATTTCAGCTTACATTGGTCCTAAGAAAAACTGTCCACGAGTTATCCAGGAGACTTCTCGCTGGCAGGTCGGCATCGCTCCTTCAGATACTGGTTTCCAATGTATATCGTTTGTAAATGGAATCAGTACTTCTGATGGAGGTTCACATGTCGACCATGTTGTAAACCCAATAATTAAGAAAGTTACAGAACTAATTCAAGAAAAACATAAAAATTTAACAATTAAACAGCAATACGTAAAAGACAATATCTTCGTATTTATCAATTGTCTCATCGAAAATGCTACTTATTCGTCGCAGACAAAGGAGAAGAACATTACCAAGATTTCAGATTTTGGTAGTAAATTTTCTGCATCTGATGATTTTATTACAACAGTCTCCAAGATGGGTATCATCGAGAATATTCTAGCTATCGCCGATGCCAAAGAAAAGAAGTCTCTTCAAAAAACAGATGGAAAGAAAACCAGTCGAGTTATAATTCCAAAACTAGACGATGCAAATAAAGCTGGAACAAAAGACTCAAAATTGTGTACTATAATTTTTACAGAGGGAGATTCAGCGAAAGCTACAGCTATCTCTGGTCTTTCTGTAGTAGGTCGCGACACTTATGGAGTTTTCCCTCTCCGTGGTAAACTTCTAAATACAAGAACAGCAACTTATGCACAGTTGTCAAAAAATGAAGAAATTAACAATATTAAGCAGATTCTTGGTCTTCAGAGTGGCAAGAAATATTCTTCTGTCTCTGAGCTAAGATATGGCAAAATTATGGTTATGACCGACGCAGACACTGATGGATTTCACATCAAAAGTCTGATAGTGAACTTCATCGGAAATGGTTGGCCAGAACTTCTAAAGACAGATTTCATTTCATCTCTTGTAACACCTGTCATTAAACTAACAAAGAAGTCTCAGATTATCCCATTCTATAATGTGGATGATTACAAAAAATACAAAAGTGAAAATAATATCTCAGGATTCAAAGTAAAATATTACAAGGGTCTCGGTACTAGCACATCGGCCGAGGCAAAAGAATATTTCAAAGATATGAAAACACTAAATTATAAAAATGAATCAAAAGAAGACGAAGAATATCTGAATCTAGCATTTACTAAAACAGAGGCAGATGCTAGGAAAAAGTGGATTCTAAGTAACATCAAGAGTCCCGAAACACTTGATTACAACATTAAAAAGGTAAACATAAAAGACCTTATTAATAAAGAACTTGTACTTTTTTCAATCGCAGACAACGTAAGGTCTATTCCGAGTCTCGTAGATGGACTCAAGCCCTCGCAAAGAAAGATAATATTTGCATGTATCAAGAGAAATCTTCATCAGGAAATAAAAGTATCTCAGTTAGCAGGTTATGTTTCTGAGGTATCAAGCTATCACCACGGTGAAGTAAGTCTTCAAGATACAATTGTAAATCTTGCACAAACATTCACGGGTTCTAATAATATGAATCTTCTAGAACCAGCTGGACAGTTTGGAACAAGACTTCAAGGTGGCAAAGACTCTTCTAGCCCAAGGTACATCTTCACACATCTATCGAAAAACTTTAAAGAATTGTTTAACAGTGATGACCTAGACTTGCTCGATTACCTAGACGACGATGGTCAATCAATTGAACCAAAGTTTTATGTTCCAACACTACCGATTGTTCTAATAAACGGTGCTTGTGGCATTGGAACTGGCTTCTCAACCGATATTCCATGTTTCAACCCAGATGATATCAAAGACCGCCTACTAAGACTTGTAGAGGACGAAGATTCAGAAATTGCAGAATTAACACCGTGGTATAAAGGATTTTCTGGAACTATCAAAAAAGTAGAAGAAAACAAATGGACTGCACATGGTAATTACAGTATCAAGGCAAATGTGATTACTGTTACAGAACTACCCATTGGAACATGGACTGAAGACTATAAAACATTTCTTGATAAGCTAGAAACTGAAAACATTATTTACGGCTATAAGAATATGTCAACCGAAACAACTGTAAATTTTGAAATAAAAATGCCCCTAGAGACTGTATACGAATGGAAAGATAATCGCGAGATTGAAAAGAAACTAAAACTAGTAAGTCACATATCCGCTAAAAACATGTACGTATTTAATGAGAAGAATGAAATAGTTAAAATGGAATCACCAGAAGAGATAATTTATCATTTCTGGAGAATCAGGAACGAATACTACATTAAGCGCCAAACTAATCTAGTAAATAAATTAAGCTACGAACTGAATGTTATTACAGCAAAGATTGACTTTGTAAACGATGTAATCGATGAAAATATCAAGGTGTTCCGTCAAAAGCTAGAATACATAAATAAACAACTAGAAGATAAAAAATACTTGAAAGTAGAAAATACATATACGTACCTCACAGATATGAAAATACATACATTTAGCGAGGACACCATATCAAAACTTACAAAGAAACAAAAAGAGCTACAAGAGACTTTGACAAAAATATCTGGTTACAAACTAAGAGATTTCTGGATGAACGACATTAACTAAATACATAAATACATGAATACATGAATACATAAATACATAAATATTATAGTCTCCTAGGAGACAAAGAAATTCATTTCATTTTAAAAATAAAATATTTGTATTAAATAAATTGAAATGAATTTCTTTATGGCTTTAGTTGTTGCAGTTTCTGCATGGATGACCTTCTCGGTTCTTAATGAACTAGCATCGGCCAAGGATGGTAAGGGTTGCTGCCAATCTAAGGATTGCGGCGAAGGTATGTTAGCGTCTCTATTGTGGTGGATGAATATAGCGGTTGCTCTAGTATTCACAATTTATGTTCTAATGGAACTCTACGATGAATACGGCGGCGTTGTAAAGTCGCGCGCGGTCTCTATGATGCGGAAGAATCCTGTTACAAAGAGCGTACAGATGGTTTTCGGTAATTAAGCTTCTGTAAACGTATTCTTTATTTCCAATAAAACTGGGGCATGGTCACTGGCTAGAGGTATACTTAGGTTATTTTCACCAATGTGTTTTAAACACTTACTGGCAATTTGATTACATTTGAAATTCTTAGTAAAGAAATAATCAAGTCGCCATCCTTTATTTCTATTTCTAGTTATAGCAATTCCATTTTCTTTTCTCTGTCTTGGGTCCCACCATGTATAAATAATGTCATCGTCTTTGATAGCATCTATGTATCCAATTGCTTGTAGATTTGTATAAAACTCTAGTTCGTGAGAATAATATCCAGGACCTTCTTCCACTTTAGTTCTGTCAAAATGTGTAGAGATAGCAACATTTAAGTCTCCGCAAAATACTACAGGTTCTGTTATATTATTTAGATAATCAATCATCGCTTCCATAAAAGAAATTTTGTTATCATAATTTGTACCGCTATTTGGAGCATAAACAGTAATACATTTAAAGGTTTCAAATGTAACTATTATAATTCGTCCCTCCGTGTCTTGATACCCAGGAAGTTCTGTAGAAATTTCTACTATGTTCATGTTTTCTTTGTAAAAAATAGAAGTACCAGAGTATCTATCAGCTGCTCTAGCACCCGACATTTTAGACTCGTTAAAGAAAGTCTTGTAACCAGGAACCTGTATTTTTTTAGAATTTTCAACACTACATCGTGTTTCTTGTATACAAATTATATCCGGGTCATAATCTTCTATGAGAGTTTTAATAGGGCTAGATTCCTGTGGGTAAATTAATTCATTCTTTTTAAGTTTAGAACTAATTTGTTCATTGAAAACCCTAGAACGAATACCGTTAACGTTCCAAGTAACTATCTTCATCTCGTTGCAATTTATACTTATTTTAGATACTTAATAATGATATTTTTTCGCAAATTTACTACTTTATCAATTTATTAATCTTGAAGAATAAGTTAACTTCATTCTCGTCCTGTGTAAACTTAAGAGGCCTTTGTTCGGGTGGATTCCATAATTTAGTTATTAATTTATAAGCATTTTCCCATTTTTCTGAACCTTCTGTAAGTATACAGATAGAATGGCAGTGATTTATTATAATATCATTTAAATCAGTTATCATCTTAATTAGTTTTATATAAGCAGGAAGAGGAAGTTCATGTTCTTTTTTACATAAACCTAGATTAATAAATAGATAATATATATCATTTTCTTCTTTGATGTATAACCAAGCATTTTTAAAATATTCTAAAAATTCCTGAAATCCTGGTTCGTTGTATTCTACATCGGCTATTAAATTAACATTAAACTTAGAGTCACTCTTATTTAAAGTTATATCAAAAGCATCTCTCTTTAAGATAGTTATATCTGCCATTTATTAAATACATTTAAAAATAAATTCTCTATTATTGCGCAAATATTACGTTTTTATATCATTATTAAGATATTTGTAAAATATGTAAGTGCGATTTATACTCTATACGATGTATTCAGAAATTATTACAGACGCTTTCTGGGATGAGATATCAGAAATGTTAGAAGAACAAAAAGAAAATAAAGAAGAAATTTGTGTTTGCAGTCATTTACATAAAGAGCATAATCAATCTGAGGGTACTGAAGTTTGTCTAGATTGCGGAGTTGTTGTTGCAAGTAGAATTTGTCAATCTTGTGAATGGAATAATTATAAATCAGAAGACGGCACATTCGGTGCATCTTCTCAGCGAGCAGACCTTTATGTATCGGATAATCCATACGAAGTATCAGGGACTATCCCTGGTTTTTATAAAAATAGTTTTGCCATGCGTCTTCATTTACAGTATACATTTAGTCACAAACAGAAAACCTTCTGGAAAATATCTGAAAAATTTCAGAGCTATTGTACGATAATAGGAATTCATCAAAGTGTATTACCGACTGCTAAAGATATGTGGCATATTTGTATGGAATCAGGAAAGCTAACGCGCGCGTCTGTTAGAAATGGTCTAATCTCGGCATGTCTTTATTATGCATGTGTCCATAACAATTTACCAATTGACCGCCAAAAACTTATAGACAACACAGAAGGAAACCAAAAAGGATTCTTAAAGGGTGAAAAGATATATCTTGAGATAATGGAAACCAATAAGTTTTATAAATATCTTGGAAAACAAAAGATAGATATCAAAGAAAATGACACGTTTGTAAAATTTTGCAGCGCACTTGAACTTCCCTTTAAAACTGTACACGTATGTAATGAGATATACACAGAATGTTTAGATAAATTAGATTCCGTGACACCTAAGTCCATAACAGCTGGTATTCTTTTCTTTGTGGTTAAAAATAAACTTAAGCTAAAACAGCCATCCAAGTCTAAGATATCACAGACTGTTAATGTTTGTATTCCAACTATAAATAAAGTGGTTTCAATTCTAGAAACAATATATTTAGACTAATTAATATGTTCCTTGTTTCAGCTATTTTGAGTTTTATAGTTCCGTTGCCTAATAACATTATTTATACGCCGAATATATCCCCACGTGCTAGCTTATTCCTAGATACCGATTTAATACATTCATTAGAACCTCCTTCGGGAGGTTCCCTAAAACTTTTAACACATCTAAATTCAGCAAACTGGGCTTATAATTGGTTAATGTACATTTCAGCAGAAGATACTCCAGAATTCGATGAACATTATTATATGGATTATTTTAACATGAGAGGACTTTCTAATATTTATACTAACGCTAACTTTTTCTACTTGGGATATTTCCCAGATGGTATGAAATGCGACGAAGGCCCGATGTATATATCTTTATTTGAGCTATTACATTCTAAAAGGGTATTCAACTGTAAAATAATAATAGAAAATCCACATTACATAGATTATAATTCTACTCTTAAAGAGTTTAAAGAAGAAGTAAAGCAATTAACGGACATCGCATATGTATTTTTTAAATATACAGACCTTAATACCCCAGGTCAACTAAGGTACTATCTAGATTGGAATTATGAAATTAATTAAAATGTGTATTATATTATAAATGGCAGACCCAACGATATTAGATTTGGGAAATTTACTAGGTATAAGATTGGGAAAAGATATATCTTCATTTACTAATATAGATAAACTTAAATATTTTATAGGTTTTAGACTATTAATACATTGTGATGAATGTCATGATTTTTTAGGTTCAAGAACCGGATGGAATCAAACTGCAAGAACGCAATTTTATGAAGGTAAAAGAAACAAGTTATATGAAGATATTACTTGGTATATAAATGAGCTTGGAGGACCAGGTAGTATTAATTATATAGGAAACGAATCGTTTTATACTATGTATAATTTAGGTATAAGAAAACCAGGAAGCCCTGGGTTGATCACTTGGGCGCGCGGAACCGCAAGAGGTGGTAAACCACAACCTGATTTTATAACTAATGATGAAATTGCAAAAAAAGTAGCTAACTTTGTTATAGTAAATATATTTGAGTTAAGGCCTCTAACATTATCTAAAATAATGGGATGCGGATTTGATTTTAATATTTATAAGATATCAGCTTTATTAACAGAGCTTAATACAGCAAGCGGCGGACCTCCTTGGATATCTGGTTCACCTCTTGGATTATGTGTAGATATGACAGTAAAGGGTAGAAATTTAGTTCCTTTTTATAATGTAATTTTCAATGATTATTTTAAAAGAAAAGCTAGAAAAGAATGTGCAGATGGCAGTATAGCAAGCATGTTACAACTTGGTTTTCGTCCAACAGAACCAGTTGTTGATGAAACAACTATTAAGTTTATACAAACACCTGCTCAACAGTTTGACTCGGCTGGAAAAGATACTATTGAAAAATTACTAGAGATTAATCCAGTTAATATTATACAACTGAAAGATATTATAGACCGCCCAGACAATACTCGTTTTACATTAAATTTTTTTGGAAAACCTATTATAATATATCGTTTTACACCACAGGCAGACCAAAATGCTGGAGTAAATTTATCAATAGATAAATATTTTTCTACAGGAGATGTAGGAGAAAGAAATAGTAATATTTCTAGTGTATCAAAAATATCTGCTGATATGTTAGCTGGAAATAAGGTTTTAATTCCGGAAAGACTTCCCATGACAGCATTTAAAACTATGGGAGATTTTTTACAAGTAGTGGCTTCTATTCAAATTAATAGACGTACAGGAAACTTTGCTTTTATATCAGGGGACGTATTATGTGGACAGATTGCTTCTATATTTATAAAAAGTACCTACTGCGAGATAGAGATGCCATCCGATCCTTTTGCGGGAATATCAGTATATTTATCAGAACCTCAAATAGAAGTAATTCAAGGAATTAAACCCGATATCGTAGCCATAATGCAACAAATACTTACAAATACTCCTCTATCTGAAGATATTTTAGATGAATTTATAAATATGACTATATTTGATGAAGCTAGTCTCGCATCTTTTGATGAAGCATTTAGACAACAGGCCGCTTTTCAACAGTTTGGTAAAAAATCTAACAAATTAAATAGTATGTCTAATGAAGAACTTAAAACTAAATTAAAAAGTGTAGGTATAAATGTAACAAAATTAAGCTCTAAAGGAAAAAGACTAAATTTGACGCGTAAAGAAATGGAAAAGAAGGCTATGATGTTCAAGAATTTGCAATTACGCGCGAAGAAAATAGGTATAAAAATTATGTATAAATCCAAATCACGGGGGTATATGTATAAATCTTACACTCGATTAATGAATGAACTTGAAAAACTTAAACAAATGAAGAAGAGTATGAAGTTTGGATGACCAAAGAAAGAAAACGAGTCAAGCTTTGGTTGAGGCTCTCGGAAAATGTAAATAAATTACAATTAGATTCTGTATGAAGAGATACAATTAAATTCCTGTTGTATATCTGAGAAAAGAATCTAAACATAGGTAAATTTTTAAAAAATAAATGTATATTCATAATAATATAACATGGCTTGTTTACAATATTATTATGAAAATCCAGAAGATGCACAAAAGTATGCTATTAATTGTGAAAATAAAAGATTTTATAGTTTGAACAATGTACAAGAATTTAATAACAAGGACTTATTAGAATTTATACAGCGGGAATACTCTGGGTCTGCTTTTCCAGAAAATTCTCCTTTCGAGTTCAAAGATGATTATATAAATTTATCCAACGATCAGATTTGTAAAGCAACCGAAATGTCTCTAGCTCCTCAACAGAAATTTATGGGACAGATTATGGGTCCGGAGTCTAATTTTAATAATATGTTAATCTTTCACGGTCTTGGTTCGGGAAAGTCTTGTACTTCAATTGTAGTAGGAGAAGCTCTTAAAAACGCAAGTAATCAAAGACTTCTCTTTGCAGTACCTGCGCCTCTTGTAGACCAATACTACGAAGAAATATCTGGAGAAATAAGAAATGGAAAGTTCTTTTCGTGTCCTTCTTTTTGTCTTGTTAGAAATGGAGGTAAATTAGAAAGAGACTTTTATGTTTCTCAGGCTCAAAACTCAATTCTTCTTGCTAGAATGAGACAATACGATACAGAACAAACTAATTTGAATACTATCCAAGAAAGAATAGACTCTGGAGATAACACTCCCGCTACTGCTAAATTATTTAGAGACCAAGAAAATAAAATTAAAGTACTTAAACGAGCACTTGATAATTATCAAAAAGACCTTCGTAGTAAAATTGTAAGAACTTTTGAAATAGTTACTCATCAGACTTTTATAGAATCTATTTATAAAACTGGTAAAAATGGTCAGCTTCTAAAGGGTTCAAGACTTTTAGAAGATACTGCTCTATTCCATGAAAACGGTCTTCTTATAATCGACGAAATTCAAAGACTTGTTAGTGAAGGAGGTATATTCTATAAGAAACTTTATAATGCAATAAAGTATTACTTTCATCCTAAGCTAAGACTCGCTGTTATGTCTGCTACTCCAATTTATGATAATCCATATGAACTTGCATTGACTATTAATCTACTTAGACCAAGAGTTCCTTTTCCTACAAGTAAATCAGATTTCTATAAATTTTTTATAGGAGAATACAACGGGAGTGAATGTATTCCAGCTCCTAAAAATAAAACATATGTTACGCCAGATTCTTGTATTATGAATAAAGACCTTATTAAATACATTTGTTCTGGATACGTTTCTTATTTCAAAGGAGGTAACCCAAATGCCTATCCATACAAACGTATAATTACATTAGAACATAGCTTCTCTGCGCAGCACAAATTAGAATACATTAATGCCTTGAAGTCGGATGTATCAAAAGACAAAAACTTTGGAGATAAATCTGAAGGGTTAGGAGCTTATGAAAATGTACTTCTTGGAAACTATGAAACTGAATCAGAGGATAAAATTTCAGGAATGTATGTTACAACCCAGCAATATTCTAATATATTCCTTCCGAAGATTGGAGAAACAATAAACAAAACTCTAGCTGAAAAGAAACAGGCTTTACAATCTTTTAAATCAACATTAATGGGTATGAGATTTCAAACCCCAGCTGAAGTTATAAATTATGTTAAAACATTTTCAGCAAAATTTGCATCAATTATAGAACTTACACTTAATAGTACAGGGCCTGTCTTTATTTTTTCAAATTGGTTAACATATGGCGTAGAACCTTTATCTATAATATTAGAAGCATGTGGTTTAACTCAGTTTAACCGCGAAGATCGTGGTAAAGGAAGATACTTCATTTGGAGTTCGGAAACAAAAACAAAAGACCGCGACGGTACACTTATTAAAAAAGCTAGAAATACATTTAATTCGAATGCAAACGCAGACGGAAGTCTCTTAAAAGTAATTCTTGGAACACGGTCTGTTATGGAAGGTGTATCTTTTAAAAATGTTAAACAGGTTCATATAACAGAACCTTGGTGGAACGAGTCTAGAATAGAGCAAATTTTGGCGCGCGCATCTCGGTACTGTAGCCACTCTAGTTTACCAATTGCAGACCAATATGTAGATATCTATAGGCATTACAGTGTTTTACCAGTTGCGAATGGAGAAAGAGACGAAGATGTAGCCAATGTACTTGGAGAAATTGGTAATCCAGACTGGCAAGGGCTTTCTATGTATGGTATAGACCAAAAGATGTTAATATCATCTCTTAAAAAGTACTCTATAAATAACGAATTAGAACTAGTTCTTAAAAGTTGCGCTATTGATTCAGAAATTAACAAGAACGGAAATATAATTCGTCTTGAAGAAAATGTAATACCAATAAGATCTGGGTTATATCAAATTTTTTATAAAAATCCATCTAATGGTAGAATGTACATTCGTGAAGGTATTCCAGAAGAAGTAACTTTTACTCAAGTTTATAATAGAGAATTTAGTTTTCCAAACAAAGATTTTCCTCTCAAATTCACTGAAGCTTCACAAGATGATTCTGGAAAGCTAATACCTTATTCAGATGCTGAAATACTAACAGAACCCATTGTTAACATAGACTTAAATGTAAAAGAGGGTATCGAACCCTGGAAATCTTCGGATACCTTAAAAACTTTAGAAATTCCAGATGAAATAAGAGAATATGCAGATAGAGTTTATAAAAATTATGAACTTATTCCAATACTACGTAAGAACTATTTCAATGAAACTGGGAACGCTAAGATAAAATTCAGGGAAGACCCTGTAAAACGTATGAAACTTATAAAGTGTATTAAAGAACTGTCTGTACAAAATCTGGTTTCAAACTCTGTTAAAAGAGAAATAGCTCAGCAATTTAATAAAGAATCGCAAAAGCAAAAGATTAATTCAAAAGTTTTAGATTTAATTTATCGTTACAATGTTTATCCAGAATCTTATCTTGAAGAGTTGCTTGAAATAGCAGTAAATAATCCAGAATCTATCAATCAGACATTAAAATCAGTATCTGGTAAATAGCGCATTAAAATTTAAAAATAAAATATGATGAATATTATAAAATGAGTACAGAAACTTTAAAATTTTTTGAAGAAAAAACAACTGAAGAAATTATCAACTGGATGTTGAGTAATTTATCAGAGGACCAGATTCGGATGTGTCTTGACCAATCCGGTATACCAGATACTTCTGTTATAGAAGGAAAAAGACCAATTGCAGCAGCTGCAGCAGGTTCTGGACCTATTCAAACTGTAACTTTGCCAGATGGTACACAGAAACAATTACAACCAGGAGAAGGTTCATCTACAGATCCGCTACCAACTATAACCCCAAGCCAGGTCAAACCTAAAAAGGATGTAACTAAAATTTTCTTAGATAAATACAGAAAGAAGTGCAATGGCACTGGTTACATAATTAAATCAGTTTCAAAAGAAGGCGTAGAATATTTTGAATTCAAAGAAATCGAAGAAGGAGATAATGTAATATCTGTTGGAGTATCAATGGGTGAGGTAGGTTGGGTAAAGAAAATGGTTCGTACATCCGAGTTCAAAGAGTTTTGTACTGACGAAGATAGAGAGATTTTTGAGTTTTTAAAAGAAGAAAATATGGAAACATTTCTAAGGGCTCCTACTGAAGTTATAGAAACGGCAGCTGATTACCAATCTAGTGGTTTAATTTCTCCTATTCCGATTACCGCAGATGCACCGACTGTTGATTTAACACCTGAACCTGAACCTACACCTGTAGTAGAAGCAGAAATTGCTATAACAGAATCAATGTTAAAAGCACTTAAAATACAACAAGGGTCATCTGCTTTTATACAAGAATCATACCCTGAATTGTTTTCACGGGGTTTAACAATGTTTCCAGTTTTTGTCTATGGTTCAGAAGGCGATTTAGTATTACATTTAACTACAGTAGTGTCGGATGGTAAATTAGCGTTTATCCAAGAGTCTACAAATAAGAGATTACTTAATAGCAAGTTTAAGAAAATAATAGCGTCTATACAAACAGCAATAGAATCTGGATTGTATACTCCATCTGGTGATATGCAGCAAGAATTAAATGAAGCTCAAAAAGATGTTTCTTCTGTTATAACAACTAAAATAAGTAAGATTTATGACCCAATTAAATTAGAAGGGTTTACTTATTTTGGAACTCTAGAAGATGAAGAACCAGATTGGTTAAGAGAGGCAGGTCAAGAGGTACTACCAGATTCTCAGGGAAGTTTTGAAAACATAAATTCTCAAGATTTTAATGAAGACATGATACTGCTTCCGGAAATGGAAGGAGATTCCAGTCCAGTTGAGAAATTTAATATGATGGATTTATCTGATGTATCTAGTAAACCAACTGTTGGAAAAAAGAAGAAAGTTTCTGAAATGAGTATTCCAGAGATAGAAGAGCATATGCGCATAACATTTGGCGAACAATATCTTAAGGAATATAAACCAGAGAAGTATGTTAATTCACTAGGGGTAACAAATGTTAGATATGTTAAAAGACCAAATTGTCCCCCGAAGGAAGAATGGGATATTGTAACCGAAAGACCTATATTTGCAGAATTTCAAGGAAAACCATCTGTAAATAGTGGTCCTGGTAGATTTGGAGAAACAGATAGTGATTCTGATGAAGAACTTCTATTTGATTAGAAATGTCATGACATTATCTTCTCTTTGAAGGTCTTTTCTTAGTAATCCCAGAAGAACGCAAAGAATTAGTTAGAAAGTTTACACTTCCGCTTAAAGATAGGTCATCAATTTCATTAAAAAGTTTATCAGCGTTGTATTGGTCCGCCAATCTAATCATCTCATTTTGTTTTTCAATTTCTCTTAAAAGACTATTATTATATTCTGCGTTGTAATATGAGATTAGTCTTTTAAAATTACTCTTTAGAATAGAACCCCATGCTTCATTTATTTTATTAATGTATCCATGAAATACCTCGTCATTATTTATATTATCTAGTAATATTTTACGGAAAAATGGAACTTCAGTCATTATACGGGTATCTACCCTTGAAACACTAAAAATATTTGAATTCATAGATTCTACAATGTTTCTTGCGACATTGTTCATTATCGTATTATTATAATTAATGTTATATTTATTTTTTAGCATTAAATAAATTTAACAATCGGCGTAATAATATCTAAAATAAAATATACTTATATTATAAATGCCAGTTTTTATTTCACCACAAGCCCCAAGAACTAATGTACAAAAACCAGCTCCAGTAGTAGCTCCAGGTCCAGTAGTAGCTCCAGTAGTAGCTCCAGTAGTAGCTCCAGCTCCAACTCCAGAACCAGCTCCAACTCCAGAACCAGCTCCAGTAGTAGCTCCAGAACCAGCTCCAGTAGTAGCTCCAGAACCAGCTCCAGAACCAGCTCCAGAACCAGCTCCAGAAAAACCAAAACGTAAAAATAAGAAGAAGTAAATTTTACAAAAAATAAATTAAGTTAAAAATATCAATTGATTTATTTAATATACAAATGAATTCAATTGAAATTTCATATCTTGGTTCAGCATGTGGTAAAAATAGATACGAACCTAAAGAAAAAATGATGTTACTACTATTATGTAGAGAATACAAAAATTATTATAAAGATATATTTTTTAATTGTGGTGCATTTCAGCTTTTAGACCCGGCAAAAAAGACCTACGATACAGAGCTTAAAAGAATATATTCAAAAATGAAAAAAGAAATAGGTTCACCAGGAGACTTTAAAAAGACTGAAGAAGAAATAACAAAGAAACTTAAAGTAGAAAATAAGGACATAACAGAAGAGGACATTGCTTATGCGTCTAAGTTTTTAGAAAGCTCATTTAAGAAAGACTGTGGTATAAATAACGAACAATCTATAATTACACAAAAAGAATACAAAAAAGGAAATAACAGAATGTATTATTATTCTGAAAATAACTGGACCATAAAGGGATTTCACGATGCTTCACACGGAGACATAGTAATTGAAATTAAGACAAGAATGAGAGAACAAAATGTTAGGAAAAACGAGTACGACCTATATCAGTTATTTGGTTATTTATTGGCAATGAATAAGACAAAGGGGAAAATTGTGCAGAAATTTAGTAATCGCATATATGATTCTGATATAGAAACGCAAAAAGAATATGGTTTAATAGACGTAACAATCGACCCGTGGAAAACTAAATTTAAAGTTTTTAAAGAAGAATTAAATGGATTTTTTTCAGCTCTTGCTTATTACAATGAAACAACTTTTAATATAACAACAGTAATTAACATGGGTGATTTACCAATTGCTGTTTTCGATATAGATGGTATACCACATAATGTAAATCCAAGTTACGAAAAAATAGTCAAGGCTTTAACTTAATTTTACTTTTCCGTTTTTTGTTATTATACTTATAACTGGTTGAGATTTTTTATCCTGTATTATTTCTAACGCTTGGAGCGTTTTATTACTTAAATTACCGCCAAAAGCTCTAGATAAAGATACATCCGTTCTTATAAGACTTCTATTACATGCAGAATTTATAGTTTTAAATCTAGAATGACCCATAACTACATAATTAGCACCTTCAAAAAATTTTAACTGACTATCAAATTTCTTACACTCTTGTTCATTAAATGTTAATTTCTTAGAGTAATATCTAGAAAAAACAGGATTTTCTTCATCCATTTCTTCTAAGTATCTAGGAATTTTGCCTTTACCTTGTAACCACATACTTGTTTCTTTATTAATTTTAGAGATGTCTACTTTACCCGTTAGCGGGCTTAAACTACTTTTAATCAATTTATCTGTGATAGAACCATGTATAAATATGAATTCTCCTAATTGAAGTATTAGAGGCCGTGTACGACCAAGTAAGGAACCTCCAATGCCACCCGGTCTTAAAAATTTATCTCGGTCAACGTTATAAATTTTCTTAAATTGTTCGATGTCTTTTGTCTTTACATAATCTCTTTTGAATTGTTTATCAGATGGAAGATAATATGTATATAATTCATGATTGCCTATTAGAGAAATCACTCTTCCATTATATTTTTTAGCTTGAGAATCTAAATCTAAAATAAGTCTTATTATTTCCACTTCCCCGCTTTCTTCTAGAAAATCCCTATCAATTTTTGTATCAGGGCGCTTGCCATCTAGAGTATCCCCAAGTTGTACTAGATAAGTATCTCCTCCAATCCAAGATAAATTAGAATCTATAAGATTACACATAAGTAACACATTTACAAATACTTTAAAGTCTCCATGCAAATCTCCAACAGCTATTGTTTTATTAGAAAACATTCTTATAGTTATAGTTATACTTATATATAATATTTAATTAATTAAATAAGTCGTCTATTTCTTCAGGTTTTGGAAGTCCATTTATAATTTTAGTCTTATAAAGTATAACAGGGAAATATACCATGCCGGTATCAAATATTTTCTTAACTTCATTGATAATGTCTTCTCTTTCGTGAATTTCCATATCAGTATAATAATTATCGTATTTAAATGTACCAGAATTTGTAAGGGTTATAACAGTATGTTTACCTTTAGCATCTTTAATTCTTTCTTCTAAAATTTTACAATAAGGACAATTTTCTTGAGATAAAACTACTATATAGTCTGATTTTATGTTCAAAGAAATCTCGTCTTTTTTAGGCGGTTTTATTTTTGGTTCAAATAATAAGTTAAGTTTATAGGTTATAAAAAGAGTAATTATAACTACAATAACGCAGGTTATGTACTTCATAGTTCAAATTAAAATTATATTAAATTTTGCATATTTTTACATAAATTAAAGAAAGGCTACAAAATATCATTAAAAATGAACGTCTTGGTAATTAACGACATTTCATGGGATAATTTTGCACTGGTTTCTAAAAGAATAAATCCATTATGTATCAATCCAAATCACAGAATAAACTATTATTACGGTAAACATATGAGATACATAGTAGGTATTTGTAATCAAAATTCAATGTGTCTCATAAGACGACCTATTATACAGAACAGTATCAAGGAGTGCATATTAGATTCTTTAAAGTTTACAAAATTTTGCATTATATTTCACAATTTTATTGAATACAATACCCTAAGTTCAATCTATATAAATGTTTGCGAAGAAAATAAAATACCTTATTTCGTTATATCAGAACACTGCGATAAATTTTATATGAATGGAGAATATATCTCAGATAAAAAATTCAAAACATGTGTAAGAGATATCAATTTTCAAGAAAGAACTTTAAACATTGAAATCCCACCAGATATTCAATTGTTTGAAGAAAAAGAGACTTATCCTAAGAATATTCAAGAAGTTGTAAATAATCTTAGGTCAAGATACCAAATGTTAAAAGATAAAAAAGAGTCTAAAAAGATAGTGTATGACGAAAATTTAGTTAAAGAAAGGAAAAAAGCTTTAAAATCTGATAAAGAAATGAGTTATCTAGAATTTATAGCTAATAAAAAAAAATGGTTGAAAGAAGTTGTACCAAAGCATTAATCTTTTAGGGTATTTTTTGCAAAATATATACCATTTTTATACATCTCTATAATAGTTTTCTTACCTAATTTATCTAGATTTAAATAAATGTTTGGATCTAACTTGTTATTACACTCTATTGTAAATGTACTACGAGGTTTTGCACGGTCTATCATGGCTAACATCAAATTAGTTAAATATGATTTACTAACACTAATAGAATTTAATATTATACTATATCCACAAATATAAATATCCAATGGAGGAGAACCATATAAATTTTTACAGCATCCATCTACAAACGTGTCATTATTTATAATAACTGGTTTAAATAGAAATGGTATACTCATAGACGCCTTCAAGGCGTCTTTTAATTTAATTTTTGGGTAATCAACATTATTTAAACACGTGTATTCATTTTTAGTCACGTTAGTTGAGTATATATTAACGTTTACTGAAAATTTACTGGAAAAATCTTCTAGTGTAATTTCTTCAGGTAAATTTTCCCATAAAAATCCTATTATTGTATCAAGCAATGTTTCGTCTATAAGGTGATTTTCAGATGTTAAATTATTAAAATCATAATTTACTATATCCGACAATTCTACTTCTAAAAATTTACTTAGAATATTTTTGGGAGTATATCCAGATATGTATAAACAACCAATTAAAGAACCTATAGAACATCCATAAAAATTTTTAAGTTCTAGTAATTTATTTTCATGAATGTACTCAAGTGCACCTATAAATAATACACCTGAATAACCACCTCCTCCTATAAAAAGGTCATTCATTTACTATATCTCAGATGTTTTTAAAATGAAAATATCTACGTATTTTTCTTTAAAAGTTTGCAGATATTCATCTTTTTCTTTCCAAAATTTACCATGACCACGCTTTTCAGTTAAAGAATGAGCAAGTTCGTGCAAAAGTGTTGAAATGATTTCATCGGCTGGGTACATAACTCCAGTAGATTTATAAATTTTTACTCCAATTTCGCGTCCTTTATCATAATTCCAGCCCATAATTTGTGGGTTTTGATAAAGAAGTTCTTTAAAAGACGTATTCTGGAGTTTTTCTCTTAATAGTTCTCCGTCATCGGGATTTATATTGTATGATAAATGTATAGAAATATCTCTTAAAATATCTATCATCTCTGCTGTTTTAAGATTTCTAGCTCTGTACATTCTACCTGATTTAGTTCTGTAAGAAACAGAACACGGTCTAAAAATAAAAAAGAACAGAAATAATAATATGATTATAATTATAAACATTTAATATAAATGTTAGAAAAAATATTATTATTTTTAGGTATTAAATCTTGGAATGTAGATAATATATTAGTTAAAAAAAGAATAATTAACAATAAGTTTCTGAGACCTAATAAAAATATAAAGTCGATAAATTTATTAAAGCTCATGGAGGATGAAACGCCTTCGCCAAGAATTACTATGTATAAAATAAATAAATGCAGAAAACCGGATTTTATTGAGAATTGCTTTTATATACTTTATACTGTTTACTACGTATTTATAAGTATTATACTTTTAATTCAGCCTGTTTATACACTAATTATGTATTCACAAAATACATATAATATAAAATATCTAACTTCTTTTTTCCTTCATATAAATTTACCAATAATACACATCTGGAACAAAATGTATTTTAAAACAAATCACATTGAAAATATTCTAAAGTGTAAAAATTTTAAAGGAACTATTATAGTAGTTTCAAGTATAATTTCAATTGTTATAAATTTATTAGACATATCTTCATTCTATAATGAATACCATTGGCTAAATACTTTTGATAATAATATATTGTTTTTTTCACTAATCATAATAGAATGGATTTATTCTAGACTAACACTGTTTATTTTTGTATACACGTTTATGTTTGTTATAAATGAACACATAGCAAAACTTAAAAAAATTAAGCTGCAAATTGAAAAAAATGAATTTGACTTTGAAGAAAATGTATGTCTTAGTAATTTAATATTAAAACTTGCAAAAACTAAAGACGAAATAGAAAAGACTATAAATTTATTCAACGGTATAATATCTTGTACAACTATACTTGGAGGAATATCTCTTGCTATATTTATTAGAGATATTTTTCCACATGGAGTTAAATTACCACTGAATTTTCAAGATCATGATAGATATCTCCTACATCCAATAATTTTATACTTGTGTAATCAATTTATTCTTATAATAAATATGGGAAGATATTCATACTCTAGAGAAGAAATTCTTCATTTCATAAAATCAATTGATTTTATTAATAGATTCTTAACAAGGGTATCAACTGAAAGAATAGTTAAAAGAACAAATGGAAATCTAAATTTAGTTACATTAAATATCTTAGAAGATTCCGCTACTACTATAGACTGGTTAATTTTAGGAAATATGTTATCAGATAAATGGTTAGATTTTACAATATTCGGTATATCTACTTCAGATGGGAAACTTATTAAACAAAGTATAACGATAGGTGGTACATTATTATTTATAGTTAGTTTTTTACAGAATAATAATTAATTTAAAACAAAAATAGATTTATAAATATAGTCATGGATGCATTTATCCGAAATCAACACATCTCAGAAAAGAAAAATTTATCGTTTCAAATCTTATCATGGGAAGCGTGCGATGAAGAAGTTGAGAACTTAGATTCTGATAACGAAGGTGTTCCAGATATCCGTTATCATATTTATTCTTTCGGTGTAGATGAAAATGGTGAATCGGTATGCGTAAGATTTGAAGGGTATAAACCTTACTTTTTTGCACTAATTCCAGATAAACTTCAAAAGTCTTTCGATAATTTTAAGAAAAACGAAGTTGAGAGATTCATCCGTAATAAACTCTTTCGAAATAGAGACGATCTTGAATCTGTAAGTGTAGTATCGAGAAAGAAGTACAAAGGATTCACAAATGAAAAAGAGTATAAATTCTTAAGATTTGTGTGCAAAAACTTGAACACATTTAATCGTATTAAGTACATCTTAAATCCAAAAGACAAATCTAAGCTTCCAAAGATTTCAAGTGTTCTCCAGAATGAATCAATTAAATTTGACCTGTATGAGTCTAACATTGAACCTTATCTTAGATTTACACATAAGATGGAAATTCAAATGGCAAACTGGGTTACTGTTAAAAATATAACTCAAGATAACGAAATGTCAAGATGTCAGCATAGCTATATTGCAAATTATGCATCAGTTAAAAAACTCGACCGCCAAGAAACGTGTAATCTTACTCTTGGTTCGTGGGATATTGAGGCATTCTCACATTCAACTCGTTATGAAAACAAGAATGATTTTCCAGATCCTATGAATGAAAAGGACATTATCACACAGATAGGTACAAGTGTTTACAAATTTAGTACAAAAGAATCATTCAAGCACGTCGTAACTATCAAAAGTCCTATTGATAACGATTGCGACCCAATAGAAGGTATATGCATTGAAACTTACGATTCAGAAAAAGAACTAATTATCGGATGGGTAAAGTTTATTATGAAAACAGACCCGGACATCCTAGTACAATATAACGGTTATGACTTCGATTGGAAATATGTTTGTGCACGCGCAAAGGTTCTTGGAATAGAATATGTACTTGAGAATCTTAGCAGAATTGAGTCTAAATCCGCATATTTACACGAAGATCAATTAAATACTTCTGCATACGGAGATAACACTATGAAATATCTTAAGATGTACGGTGTTACACAGTTTGACCTTATGTTTATAATTAAAAAAGAACACAAACTAGAGTCTTATAAACTTAATGCGGTAGCTGAGCATTTTACCGGCGACAAAAAAGACGACCTTAGTCCGGCAGACCTTTTTAATTATAACACATCAACAAAAGATAAAATAGCATTAGTTGTAAAGTATTGTGCACAGGATACATGGCTTCTTATAGATCTTATGCTTAAACTTAGAATTATCACAAATGTAATTGGTATGTCTAATATTACTATGGTTCCAATGCAGTACATCGAGCTCCGTGGTCAACAAATTCGTGTTCATACACAAATTGCTTATGAAACCAAAAATGAAGGTTATCTAATTCCAGCTGCAGATTATAAACCAAAAACTGACCTCCCGGGCGACGAAGAAGAAAAGTTTACGGGAGCTACTGTTTTAGAAGCAATCCCTGGTGCACATTTTGAACCTATTGCTGGTCTTGATTTTGCAAGTTTGTATCCTAGCATTATGATTGCTCACAATTATGATTACGCAACTATAGTCGAAGATCCAGAATTTGATAACTTACCAGGAATAGAATACTTTGATATGAACTGGGAAGAAGACGACATTGACTCAGATGGGAACGACATTAAAAGACCAGTGAGTGTTAGATTTGTTCAAAACCGCACAGGTATTATGCCGAAGATTCTTTCTCGACTTTGGAAAGAACGTAAGGCTATTCGTAAACAAATGAAAACTCTTTCGCCAGATGACAACTTGTATGCAGTATTTAACGGTGTTCAACTTGCGATTAAGGTCACCATGAACAGTATTTATGGATTCACCGGTGCAAGATACGGAAGACTTCCAAATAAAAAGATCGCCGCTGCGGTTACCGCATGTGGTCGAGAAATGATTGCTCATTCAAAGAAATGTGCGGAAGAGTGGTACGATTGCGAAGTTGTATACGGAGACACTGATTCTATTTATGTAAAGTTCAAAAGTGATCTCAAAGGACAAGATCATATGAACTATGTTTTCAAAGTTGCACCAGAATGCGCAGACCGTATTTCTGCTACATTTAAAAAACCAATCGATCTTGAGTTTGAAAAGGTTATGTATCCTTTCATTTTATATTCCAAGAAACGTTATGCAAGTTTATTCTGGACTAATCCTCTTAAGTATGATTACATCGACTATAAAGGTATTCAAGTAGTTCGTCGAGACAACTGTATATATGTAAGAGAAAACTCAAAACAAATTTTCGAGTACATCTTTCTTAATGACAAGGTATTGAATTATAACTTCGAAACAGTAGACGAACTAATCGAAACAAGCAAAGAGTTTGCTAGAAATAAAATTCGTAAGTTAGTTCAAGCAGAAGTTCCTATGAAAGAATTGATGCTTTCAAAGAGTCTTCGTTCTGGTTACGCATTCGATCGTAAGGTAATTTGTGACGGCTGTGGAAAGACCTACTATGAATTGAATGTCATCGGTAAGAAAGAAATGGACATTACAGTATTACACAAACTCGTTAACAAAAAATCGAGTCACGTCGAAGAATTTATGGAGACTGAACATATTTGTCCAAATTGTAAGACATTGCAGTCATTCTCTAGATGTCCTGCTAATATTCCACACGTCGCACTCTCTAGAAAACGTGAAGAGCGCGATAAGATGGACAAGGTAGCTTCAGGCGATCGCATTTCATATCTTTTTGTTACTTACGAAGGTTCGCGACAGTTTGAAAAAGTCGAAGACCCTGCTTATGTGATTAAAAATGCCATACCCATAGATTACATTTATTATTTCGAACATCAGTTTAAGTCTGCGATTGAAACAATCTTTGAGCCTATGATGGAAGATGTGTCAGAACTATGGAAAGACCTTATTCCAGAAAAAGTTAAAAAGACGCGCAAGAAGAAAACGGCTTAAAAATAAAATACATTAATTAATATAATGACTAAACCATTTATAAAATGGGCAGGGGGTAAAACTAATCTATTAAAAGACATTCTACCCTTAGTACCAGTTGAAATTGTTAATTATCATGAACTTTTCTTAGGAGGAGGAGGTGTATTATTTGGAATTTTATCTTCTATAGCCGAAAATAAAATAAAGGTGTCTGGTAAGTTGTATGCATATGACTTGAATGATAAATTAATAAATGTTTATAATCAAATAAAATACAATCACGACGAACTATACAATCTAATAACATTTTATACAAACGAATACAATAGTATAAGTAGTAACGAAGTAAATAGAAAGCCTTTAAATGAAACACAAGCTAAAACTTCAAAAGAAAGTTACTATTATTGGATTAGAAGCAAATATAATTCTATTATATGTAATACAACTGAAAGCGCAGCTTTATTTTTATTTCTAAATAAAACTTGTTTTAGAGGATTATACAGAGAAGGTCCTAATGGATTTAATGTTCCATTCGGACACTACAAAAGTAAATTGTGTATAATTTCTAAAAAAGACCTTATAAATGTTAGTAATGTAATAAAAGATGTTGAATTTATATGTTCTAGTTTTACAGATTCTATTAAAACAATAAAAGAAGGAGACTTTATTTACCTCGATCCGCCTTACGTACCAGAAAATAAAACTTCATTCGTTGGCTATACATCAGACGGATTTGATTTAAAATCACATGAAATTTTATTTAACCTTGTTAACGATTTAGATAGTATTAAGTTTTTGATGAGTAATTCAAACACGGAATTAGTTAAATCGTCATTTGTTGATACAATTTACAATATAAAGGAAATTACAGCTAGACGTGCAATAAATTGTAAAAAACCAAATTCTAAAACTTCTGAACTTTTGATTTTTAATTAAATTTTTACAAAATTTTAATCAATTTAAGAATACATTTCATTAAAAAGTGTCAAACATGGCATTGGATGCAAAGTTTAACGCTTTTAAGCTAAAGCACGAACTTGATGATGAAGCAATGGCTGAAATGTTGAGTATTTTCAACGATTCCTTTATCGAATTGGCGCACAAACTTTTGCAGTCAAACGATATTCCAGTTCCAAAAGAGAAAACAAAAAATACAAAGCAGACAATTACTGCTAAAAAATTTGCTACAAAGATTGCAGCTGAATATGCTGCGGAAAACGAATTGACCCTTGATAACTTTGATAAAGAAAAGGTAACAAAGAAGGACATTGATGAATACCTTAAAAGCAACAAAACAAGCACTCCAAAGAAGTCCATTCCGAAGCTTGATACTACTGTTTCCGAAAAACCGGCTTCAAGTTCCAAAGATTCTACAAAAGAGAGATGTTGTGGTATCACCAAGAGTGGAGAACCTTGTAACAAACCTGGTACAGAAAAACCAGAAGGGTCAAGTAAGTGTTTCTGTTTCAGACATGCTATGGATTGGAAAATATATGAAGTATCCTCTGATTCCGATTTAGAACCAGAAGAACCCGAAATTTTCAGGGATTTGGCTATTGTAACTGAAGAATAAATTTAAAGCATTGATTTATATATAATTATAATAATGAAGCTAGAAGAATTTTTAAATGGTAAAAATGTTGAAACATATTTTGATGAAAAACTAAAGGAATGTAAAGATTATGATGAACTCCCTCGGGAGTTAAACAATTGCACCTGTTGTTCAAGACATCGCGTTAACTTTCCAATTCTTGGACAGAGACTTGTATCTAAAGAGTATCAAACTAATTATACTGAAAAAGATTGTAAATGTCCGTGTAGACACATGGCGAGACATATCTGCAGAGAATGGGACCTTATTCATGAAGTAGAAGAGGTTGATACCGAAGATTCCGAGGAATCAGATGAAGAAGATTCAGCTGGTTCTTTGGAAGATTTTATTGTACCCGATAAAGGTTTTAAAAAGAAAGAGCGTAAAGCTCTAGATAGAGCCCTTGATAAGTTTAGAGGTAAAAAATCTCTTAGGAGATAATAATCTTAGCTACCTACATAAAACCCCACATCTGTTCGACCACGATTACAACCTATACCAAAATTTTTCTCGCCATTAAACCTAAAGTATGTAAATACACTTACTGTTAATTATAGTAATAGACAAATAATTTTAATTAAATTTAATTGTCTATTTTGAAGTATCTATATTGATTTGTAGCATTCTTGTTACCATCTGCTTTAATTTGGTCTCCCCATCTTAGAACATTCTGACCACCTTCTTTATTCCAAATTCTATAGAACTTACCACGTGTTAAATAGTTGCCAGCTGGCTGATAAGCAGCATCTGCTGCAGTTTTTGCAGCGGCAGCAGCAGCCTTAGTTTGAAATGTTTTACCAGCAGAAGCCTGATAAGAAGACGCAGCAGCAGTTGTTTGGTACCCCTTTAATGTATTAGTAGTATCAGTTGTTATTCCAGCTGCTATATTATTTATAGCAGTGTCTACATCAGAAACTGGTTGAAGAACTATATTACCTTTGTCGTCTAGAGTTAGAAAATTATTACCAGATGCAAATGCACTGGATTTTTTATAATTTTCAGCTGTAGTCATTACTACTAAAAAAGCTACTGCGGCAGCGGCCGCCAAAAACATAAACAATGTTCTATCCATTTTATAATTATAACTATAAAATAATTTAAAGAAAAATTATATTATATATTAGATATGTACAAGGCTTTGATTACCCTCTTTACACTTTTTAATTCTGTTTCTGGTTATGGAATTTTGCCCTCAAAGTTCATTCAGGAAGCAGAGATTAAGCATGGAAGAGTTGCTATGGTAAGTTCTGTTGCTATTCCTCTATTGGACACGGTAAAGCCAGATACGCTTGGAATTAATTTTGTAAGTTCACTAGATAATAACGTACAACTAGGTCTTCTAGGTCTCGTAGGTTGTTCTGAAGCTGCGCAAATGCTAAAGGCTTATAATTTTCCAGAAGATACTTCAAAGTGGTTTACAATGAAAGAAGACCACGTGCCAGGAGATTATTCTTTTGACCCTCTTGGACTTAATAAGAATAATTCTGAAAAGATTAAGAACAATGAACTTTACATCGGACGCGTAGCAATGATTGGTGTACTTTGTGAAATGACAAACGAACTGTTTGTTCATGAGCCTATTCTTAAATCGGTTTAAAGAAATAAACAATTTATATTTGTAATGAACAGATTACCAACCGAAGTTGTAGACATCATTTATAAATTTGTTCATAAAAATATGATTAAAGACCTTAATGAACATTTTAAAAAAATCGTGAATCATGCTAAATTTTATCATATTCTTCAAGAATATAAACAAAGGTGTTTTTTCTCTAAAGAAATATTAGATTTAGATTTTACAGAATGCTGTTTTAGATATCCAAAAAGTATTAAATATCTTAAAATATGATAAATATAAGGGACGCTAGCTCAGTAGGTAGAGCGCAGGACTTTTAATCCTGTGGCCGTGGGTTCGATCCCCACGCGTCCTAGTTTCCCTTATATTTATCTTAAATCCTTAAGGTTTTTCTCCCATTTATAATTTTTATTTCTATCTTGGGAACTGGTCTTGTTTTCTTTTTAATACAAAGTGTCTTTAGGAATTCCATTTCACGTTGGATTAAAAATCCCTAAGGAAAAATTAAAATTCAGTAAGTTTTAATAAGTTTTCTGAAATATTCCATGTTGGCATTGCAATTATGCAAAGCTACCTGGACTCCCCAATATCCTCCTGTTGCATGAACTGTTCTCCAATAATTAGTGTACATATTTGACCTTCTTCTTATATATACGAGTTCGTGACTTTTTAGAAGTTTTAATTGATTGTTACGTTTTGAAATACATTCCAAGATAACAGACCAAGCATCTTCAGGTAGTTTCTTGAACAAATTGATTTTCTTTTTAGTAGAGTAACATCTCCACATTGCTTGAATTTTTATAACGTATTTTCTTGCGTGAAATGAACAAATGGGTCCCCATTTTCTATTATGAAGACACTTGCGCTCTTTGCGTTTCCCCTGGTCAAAAACGACGATATTGCACCGGGGCATTTTATCACGTCCCCTTGAGAACCCCGAAAGGCTCTAGGACGTTAAAAGTTCTTAGATGTCAGTAAAGATGTCGTAGTAGGTCTTTGTGCTTCGAGACCTCTTTTTATTGTCAGGCTTGATGTTATTCTTATGGTCCTTGCGGGCGCGCTTGACCATCTCGCGGTTGACAGCGTTCATGTTCACCTTCATGACTCTTCACAATTTAATAATCAAGTCTGCAACTTAAGATTTATTTTTTTTAGTAAAATTTAAATAGGCCTTAAATCCCTCCAAAGAGGGACACCTATATTTTTTTCTAATAAGAATTAAGATGCGCCACAACCTTCTCTTTGTACTCGGGGTCAGACCCCCAAAAAACCTTGATGTCGTTCTTTTCTAAGAATTTCAGTTCTGCCTTAGCGTTTTCCTTGAACCAATCCGAGAGACAGTAAAAGTATACTACTCGGTGTGAAGGAAACAACTCACGCATGTGGTCCTGTTTGAAAACAGCAGTTTGGAGCTTCTCACAAACCGAGCCGCCACATTGCTGGTACTTCTTCTCAAGTATGAAAATTACCTTATCTGAATCGCGAATGTAACACTCGTCTGGTTGCTTACAACCGTGCGCTTGCTGGTCCTTCGGAAGAGAAGGCTTTATAATGTTGAACAGGCCAGTTTTTTTCTTTGGAACAGTGAAAAGGCCATCTCCAAGAAACACCTCGTCGGCCCACTTACTGATTTCTCCCTTGCATGTTGCTAGGGTCATAAGGCATGTGTCTTCTTCGAATTTGAGACCATTTGCATTTGTGTTAGCACCTCCGGCACCGGCCATTTTGTTTGCACCCACTTAAGGAGGTCCCGAGGGACCGTTGTAAAGCGCTTATGCAACCGCGTGCTTATAAAACATAGTGTAAGTCTTAGAAATATACTTGCGGAGTTCCTTGCAAGCTATCTCAGCCTTGACATCTGCAATGAGATGTTCAATGTCATGGATAGCCTCTCTCTCCTTGGAAATCAGCTCCATCGCATTGGGAGGAGGGTGGTCGCACATCAAGAGCCTGTGAAGGTCTTTGTAGCAAATGTCGAGAATCTCAAGAAGCGAGCGAAGCTCATGAGAGTGCGACATTCACAAAACAAGGACGTTCGGCACGCAGGCCTTAGCCTCCCTAAGGAGACACCTGCTATCTTTTGTGTTTAGCGCCTCTGAGAACCAAGAGGCTTGCTGTTGACTCCGCGCTTCTTCTTACGCGTCACCGGAGTCCACTCAGGCTCCTGCCAGATCTTCACCGTGTCGTTGGAGGCCTTCACCCAAGCCAGCGGTAGTGGCGGCAAGGTGTCGTCTTGCTTCTCAACAGCATCCGCCCACGTCTCCTTGTTCATCGCAGTCAGTACTACAAGGGCCGCGAAGTTCATCTTCGTGGGGGGCTGTCCGGTCGGTCTGTGCACCCACCTCTTTGCGACGGGGGCTAGACATAGTTAAAAATCGCAATTACAAGAAAAACCCTGCCTAAGGCTCTGCGGGGCCCCT
>Ga0187219_1000180_pt1 | contig 28344 bp, 48 predicted proteins | sample 13SPOviralmetaG_FD_130162 | JGI IMG/M metagenome (GOLD analysis project Ga0187219, IMG submission 130162) | Marine viral communities from the oligotrophic San Pedro Time Series (SPOT) site, San Pedro Channel, CA, USA - 13 SPOT_SRF_2010-07-21... | ecosystem: Environmental > Aquatic > Marine >... | reverse complement strand
CACAAAGTTGTTTTGCCATATCGCAAAATGGACATGGTGTTTTTCCATAAATCTCTATCATAATGTTTCCTCAATAAATTTACCAATTGTTTCTATATCTTGTTCTGATAACATACCAGCTTGAGCCCACATTGTAGAACTCATATTACCTACTGTTTCTCTGTTCTTGTATGCATATAATCTACTTGTAATATAGTCTGCATTTTGTCCTGCAAGTTTAGGGAATGGTCCCATCCCTTCTCCTTCTTGGCCATGACATGCTGCGCATCCAGCCCATAATCCCTTAATAGAACTAAATTCATCTTCGGCGGCCAATGCTTGTTTACGTCTTTCTATCTCAGATGGTGTGCCATTTAGTTTAACATATTCTATATAACATTCACCTGTACATGATGTTGTTCTTGGCACATCTTTATATTCTAAATTATTATATGCCATAGCAATTGTACCAATCATTGCCAAACATATAGCTATTATATATCCTTTCATTATAATTCCATTCCTTTAAATGTATCCTCCGATACGTCTTGTTTAACTCCACCTACAACATACGAACTTATTTCCGTTTCTTGTGGTGCAACTTGTACATTTCCTCCAGATATCCATTTCTCCGTCCAAGGTAGTGGATTCATTTGAGGCACAGTATAAGGACAAGTCAACCCTATAGCTCTCATTCTTTTACAACCAATCCATTCAACATATTCTTTCAATATAGTTTCGTTTAGACCAATCATAGAACCATTTTTAAATAGGTAATCAGCCCATTCTTTTTCTTGTTCAATAACTTTAGTAAATAATTTTGTAGCTTGAGGTTCCATTTCTTTTGCTATTTTTTCAAAATCTTTATCTTCTTTAATTAAATTTCTTATCATAACTGTGGTCGCAGCTAAGTGAGTGTTTTCATCTCTAGCAATAAACTTGATAATCTTTGCGTTACCTTCCATCTTCTTAAGTTCTGCAAATGCCCAACTGCATGCAAAGGAAACATAAAAACGAATTCCTTCTAGAGCATTGGCTGACATCAAGCACATGTATAATGAACGTTTATGGTCCATCCTATTTGTAGCTGAATTATTATCTTTTATTAAATCATCATAGTAAGTAGCAATGTCGTTACCACATTCTAGTATTTCTTTCACATCAAGTAATCCATCAAATACTAGAGAAGGATCAGGATATATGTTTCTGATAATATGTGTATAACTTCTACTATGTATTGTTTCAAAAAACGACCATGTTTCTACCCAGTTTTCTACTTCAGGTAATGAAGCAATTGGTAGGAATGCAATATTAGGTGCTCTACCTTGAACACTATCTAATAGTATTTGCCTTTTGAGATTTGATGTAAAGATATGTTTTTCATGTTCAGTTAATCCGTCGAAATCTTTTTTATCTTTTGAAATATCTACCTCTTCGGGTCTCCAAAAGAATCCTAATTGTTTTTCTGTTATTTTTTCGATTTGTGGATATTTAACCAAATCAAATCTTTGTATATCTACAGATTCATCTAAGAACATATTTTTAGTTAGATGTGATTTTTTGCTTTTAGTTAGTATTCCCATTTGGTCTCCATGATATGTCTGATTTTGTTTCTATTGCATCTTGTGCACATTGTATATATTCTCTGTCTTCTCCACTTAACACAGACCAAAACTTGCTTATCGTTAATGTATGTTCATAAACGACTTCCGGCCTTTTCATGTGGTAGTCTTGTTCCATCCAATTTTGCAGGATGTCCATTCGTTCGTTAATTTTACTTCTTAAATCTTGCAAGAGTCACAATCCTCGTCATCTATAATTGGACTTGTACCAATTTCATATGTATGATGTTCTTCTTCCATTTCTCCAGCACCATCATATGTATTGAAATAATATAATTGCTTCAATCCATATTTATATGCTGTTACCAAATCCTGTATCATTACTGACATAGGTATCTTATTATCCTCAAAATGCTCAGGATTATAAGATGTGTTTACGCTGATTCCTTGGTCAATATATTTTTGTAATATACCACAGATACCAAGATACCCTGCTGGAGACTTTTGATCCCAGAGTAAATCGTACTTATTTTTGAGATGGTGATAACCAGGTACAACCTGAGCCATAACCCCATCTTTACTTTGTTTATATGATACTAAAGCTCTAGGAGGTTCAATACCATTTGTACTATTACTTATCTGAGCACTTGTTTCAGCAGGCATTAATGCCATAAGAGTAGAGTTTCGAATACCAGTTTCCCTGAGTTGCTTTCGCAAATCTTCCCACGGTAGACGTTCTCTGAACTCGATTAAATTATCTATCGCTCTCTTATAAGTATCGATAGGAAGTACTCCTTCGGAATATTTCGTATCATTATTATATATTACTTTTCCTTTTTCAAGAGCTAGGTTTGCTGACGCTTTTATTAAATAATACGACCATGCTTCTGCATATTCATCTACTATTTCATATGCTGATTCATCATATTTTAATCCACGTTTTGCTAGGAAATATGCTAGATTGATAATACCCACACCTAATGGTCTTCTACCCATAGTGCCTTTTTCTGCAGCAGCTACAGGATAATCTTGATAGTCAAGTAATTCATCTAAAGCTCTAACTGATAAGTCACAATACTTTTCAAATTCATGTGGCTCATTTATTAAACCCCAGTTAATTGCAGATAGAGTACATAGTGATATTTCACCTTCACTATCTGCATCCATTGGCTTAGTTGGTAAATCAATCTCACAACATAAGTTACTCATTTTAATTGGAGCTCTTCTTGGATTAAATGCACCATGATCGTTTGCATGGTCAACATTCATAACATAAAGCCTACCAGTATCTTTTCTTTCAGTTAAGAATTGAGAAAAGACTTCAAGTGCTGGTAGAGTTTTCTTTCTAATTGAATAAGCTCTTTCATACTTTTCGTATAACTCTTTAAACTCATCTTGATCAGCAAAGAATGCTTCATATAATCCAGGAACATCATTGGGGTCAAAGAACGTAATATTACCACCAGTTAATAATCTTTCATACATTAACTTATTAAATTGAAATGCATAATCCATGTGGCGAACACGATTCTCTTCAGTACCTTTATTGTTTTTTAATACCACCAAATCCTCAAACTCATAGTGCCAAACTGGTAAATAAACAGTTGCAGCTCCTCCACGTACACCTCCTTGGGAACAGCTTTTGACAGCACTTTGAAAATATTTGAGGAATGGTATTAAACCTGTATGGACAACTGAACCGTCTCCAACTTTTGCACCTTCTGCTCTAATGCGACCCGCACCAATTCCTATTCCTGCTTTTTTACTTATATATTTAACAATAGAAGTAGAAGTAGCATTAATGGAATCGAGACTATCGCCAGACTCAATAAGAACACAGGAAGAGAACTGTCTAGTTGGTGTTCTAACTCCAGCCATGATCGGCGTAGGTAACGAAATGTAAAACTGAGAAATTGCATCATAGTAATCCTTTACGTATTTTAATCGGTTTTCTTTATATCCACTAAATAGTGTCGCTGAAACCATCATGTATAACATTTGTGGTGTTTCATAATGTTCTTTAGTTCTTCTATCTTGGACAAGATATTTACCACGGAATTGTTCCATTCCAGCGTATGTAAACGTATCGTCTCTATCATGTTTGATATAATCATTAAGTTCATCAATTTCATCAGGAGTGTAATTTTTTGCTATAGCACCGTCGTATACACCACGCTCTATATTATTAATTATCAATTCCTTTAGATGAAATGGTTCATATTGGCCATATACTTCTTTTCTCAATTTGTAACTGATAAGTCTAGCTGCCACAAATTGATAGTTTGGTGTTGCATCAGAAATGAGCTCAGATGTAGATTTTATTAATAGCTCATGAATATCATATGCTGGGATTTTATCGTATAATTGAATATTTGCTTTAAGCTCAATCTCTGACATAGAGACACCAGTGATATCTTCTACTGCCCATTCTAAAACTTTGTGTACTTTATCTAAATTGAAAGGTTGAATACTTCCATCTCTTTTTGTAACATTCATACTGTTTATCCCGTTCATTATAATATATATTATACCACAGTTTACCCTAAATGTAAACTACTTTTTTTCTAATTGTTCTATTCTTTTTACCAAGTCATTGTATCCGTCAAATTCTTTTAAACAGATAGGCGGGTGAGAATCACGTTCTAAACATGCAATTCTTTTTGATATGCCTGGCCACTTTTGATGAAACTTTTTTTCTTGTTTGATTATATCAATACCAAGTTTCTTTTCGCACCAAGCATCTAGTTTGAGTAACCAAGGGTGTAATGGTTTAAAGGCTATATTCTTTGAAGCTAAAGAAAATATAAGTTTTAATACTTTTAATATTAAACCCCACATTTACTTTTTCTCTACTTCAACTGCTACGCCTTCCTCACCATTTGGTAAAGTTACGTTCCTATAATAAACTATTACTTCACCTAGTTCTCTAATATATCTTCGGATCTCTTGATTATTAACTGTCATTTGTTTGTAATCACCAACAGTTGTAGCTACGAAAACAATGTCTCCATTATTTTGAGATTTCATATCATCAAGGAATCTATCTAAATACGTATAACCTTCTGGCCATTCAGGATGTTCTCTATCCTGGATAGCACATGACTTTGGTCTTTTATTTTCTACCTTTTTACAAGGATTAGCTATTCTTGCTTCAGATACGACATACCACTTTGGAGTATTTAGAGAAACTTCTCTAGGCAATGTTGGTTGTATTATTTGTAACTCTATTGGTTTGGATACAACCTCTAGCTTTTTAGTTCCTAATAGTGAACAACCACTAATCAGAAGAACTATTGCTAAGTTCACTAATGTTTTTAGTGTCATTTTCAATCTCCTTTATCACTTCTTCAGTACCTTTATTAAATCTTATTTCCATAAGACCAGGTTTAGCTATAGCTAATTTTTCAAAATTATGTTTAGATAGTATACTTAGATACTTATCTTTATCTGCTTCAATCTGAGCATTCTTACGAGCAAGATTTGATAATTCTTTACCTTGCTTTTCGTAATTTTCTTTAATTGCATTTATAGTTTGCTTTTGTTCTTCTACAGCAACCTCAAGCTTTATATTATTTGCGGAAAGTGTTTGGTTCTCATTATATAACCAATAGCCACCTAATCCTAATACTAATATAATTCCTATTAACATTTGTTGCATTATTCGTCCTCTATCCTATAACGTAAACCATTCATACCTCTAATATGAACAGTTTTTTTATCTTCTGTTCTAAACTTTAATTCCTTAAAATTGGATTTAATTATTTTACGAACTCCATGCCATACTTGGTCATCTTCATTTCCCCATTGGCTATCAAAAGACACATGTACTACATAACGAACAGTAAAATGACTTTTTATCCATTTATAAAAACTGTTTATACTATTAAGTATCTTTTTTAGCTGCTTCACGTTGTGCTCTCTTAGCAAGCATTCGTTCTATAAACTTCTTGCCCTCTTTAGTTCTACCATCATAAACTTTCTTTTTACGTTTAACCAATGACTTATGTCCGGCATCTGCTGGAAGCGATACACCACCGCCCGAAACAGAATTAGCTGCAGCATCTTCCCACTGCTTTAAGTATTCATTAAACGATTTAGTATACTTTGTTGCCATTTTATCTCTCTATGTTATATTGTGAAACATATATATCCATGCCGGTAGGAATATGTTTAGCTTTAAATATATTTATATCTAATACTTTACCAACAGGAATAGTATGTTCATCTACTCTTATCTTGGTACCTTTTTTAAATATATCTTCACCTGTTTCTTCATGACATAAATTATCTTTAAGTATATAAGTACCTATTTTTAATTCTTCGAAATCTGTTACGTAGTGACTACTTTCATGTATAAAATTATCTAGTGTAAGGTCAGCTTTATCTAATGCATTTTCAATTTCTTCATCGGTCATACCTGTATGTTCTCTAATGAGAAATAATGCTGCAGCATAAGACCCTACTTTACCAAGTGGAATTATCTTTTTAATATTAAATACTAATCTATGAAATACAGTATAAGAATTCTTTTCCTCTTTAGTTTTTCTTTGTTTGCCTTTTTTTAACACTTTACCTTTATCATCAATAACACCATGTTCATAAGCATCAGTTTTATCAAAAGGTGTAACTAGTAATTTAAGAAATCTTATAGCATAAGCAAAGTCAGCAATTGCTGTTAATGATTCTCTAATTAATGTTCTTCTTGTCATAGTTTCCTTAATACGTCTACAATATATGGATCCATTGGTATTTCTACACCTTCATCTTCAGGTAAATAGTTTAAGTAAACTAAGAATGGTTTAACTACATGAAAGTGCTCATCGTTAATTTTAAACCACATCATTTTATTACAAGGATTTATACCAAAGACATTATATAAAACTATAATGTGATTAAGTATTAATCTTACTTGCAAATCACCTGTTAGTTCATACCTTTTAAGTAATCTCTTAAGGTATTTAAATCTACTTAGGTCTTGCTTAAACTCTTCTATGTCTAAGCAATCTGGATTATCATAGTACTTAGCTGCGTAAAGCTTAAAATTTCTATGTGTCAATTTATCAAAGTTTTTCATATTATAAATTATATATACAAATCAAATGTATTAGTTTTTGTAAATTTCAGTTCCTTTAATTTTTTTCTTAATTTGTTGTAGAACTTTCATATCACCATATAACTCAACTTCAGTAGGATTATTGTCTATGCCATTAAATGATGCAATATTATAATTGCCTTCTATGTCCATTAATAATGCACCTAAGTTATCTATATTCTTAAAATGTTTTTTCTGAATATAAGCTCTTGCTTGACCTTTACGATATCTGTCTTTATACATAGGTAAATCTTTTACTGATGTCCTTTCAGATATTGTTTTTCTTAGTTCAAAATAATCTTTCATTAGTCTTCCTCGTTGTCTGCTTCGTAGTTTTTATCTACATAATTAAAAAACTCTTTTTTCTTATCGCCTTCTAATTCAGCAGGTGATTTAACACCAAACTTTTTCAAAGCAGCTTGAAAGAATTTTTGATATTTTTCTTTTTTAGATTCTGCTGCAGTAACCTTTTCTTCAACTTCTACTTCTTCTTTAGCATTTAGTCTTTCTTTTTCTTGGTCTTGCTTCTTTTTCAAACCTTCTTTTTCTTTTGCATGTTTTAGAGCTTGTTGAGCTTTTTCTTCAGGAGATGCAGCTTCTTTAGTAACTGTACCATCTCCCTTCTCACCTGATTTTTTAATCACGTGCTTTTTCTTAAACTCTTTTTCGCCTTCAGGTCTTGGTTCTTCAACCTCGTTTACCTTTTTCTTTTCTTTTTTGACAGCCTTTCCTTCCAACACATCTTTTACGACGGATGCAATCTCTAGGCCTTCTTTATCAGTTAATTTCATTTAGTTATCCTCCGTTAAAGTAACCACTGTGTAATACCATTTCCCAAGTAAATGCTGATATTAAACCAACAACAATTACCCAGAAAACTTTATTTATTAAAGCAACAGTATTAGAATTGCCGGTTGCCAACATTTCTACTCTGTCTATTCTATTTATAAGATTTTGTATCTGCTCTGACTGTTGTTTACTAAAACTTGTAAGAGTATGTATTTTCTCTTCCGCTCTAGCTAACATAACAATAGCCTCTCCCATCTGGTCAATCTTTTCTTCAATTCTGTCCAATCTTTGAGATTGGATTGTATAAACCTGTTTGTCTTCACTCATCTCTGAATATAATCCTACATTTAAGAGGAGTTACACCTCTAATTAATCTATGTTAATCACCTTTTTTAATTTCAAAGATCATACCGACTTCTAGCAAATACGGTAAACAATTATCGTATTGAAATTGCCAACCTTCTCCTTCAAGTATTTCAATCTCACGGCACTCATTGTCTCTATGCCATACATATTCAGAATCATCCTTAGTAGGATAAAATGTGCGAACAACTCCACCGATGTCAACTTCCTCGATAAACGGAAAGTTTATTTTACCAGAAATAGCTGCCGCCACCTTTCATCCCTAAGTCTTTTGCAAATTTTGGTAATCTGCATGCCCAGTATCCTGCTTTCATTTTATCTGTTTTAGTATCACAGTTATGTCTTGAAGCAAAATTCCTAGCTGCATCTCGATCGTTTATCTTTGCGGATAAACCACCCTTAGCATCTCCAAAATTTATCTTTTTTACGTTACCAGTTTTTGGGTCTTTTACATATACAACATATTTGCTTGGACCTGCTGACCGTTTTGGTTTATTTAATTCAGGTGCTTCTACCATAGGCATTTCTAAAGGTACGTATTTACCTTCATATAAATCGAATCTTTCTTTCCATTCTGTAAATGTTTTAACCTCCGAATTCATGTCCTGCTACCCTTTTCATTTGTTTTTTAAATTCAGCATAATCTGGTTTAGTCTTATAGAGTTTAATAGATATTCCGTCTCGCTCTTTACCCTTTATTCTCCATTTATAACCATCTTCTTTATGCTCTGGTTTAGTTGTTTTTACAACTCTTCTTTTAAATCCATCTTCCCAAGATTCGCCTTTCTTTTTGCCTGTTCCTTCTTCTACTTCTTCTTTAGGAACACAATTAGGAACCTTTTTGCCGTTCTTCATTTTAGTACCAACTTGTACATATCCAGGCCAACACGGTCCTTTATTCTCAAAAAATGATTTAAAGTCTTTCATCTTTTATTTCCCTTTTCTAAATCATATAAAAAAGCTTTATTCTTTTGTTGACCCTTTGTAGTAATCTTTAATCCAACCATTCTTGCTATATTATTAGCTATTTCAATATTACCTTTCTTTAAATCTTTTTCTAATTTAGATTGAACATCTTTAAGCATAAGTTTTACAATATTAGTTACACTCATTACAAGTGGTGCTCTTTCATCTACTTGTATTGACTCTGGTAATGACATTATAAACTTAGCTACTTTTTTCTTAGGGCCTTCCACAGATATATCTAAACCACCACTTCTAGATTTATAGCTTTTTGGTTTCAGCCCAGCTTTCTTAGCGAGTTGAACCGCAACTCTTGCGGTGTCTGCATCCATATCTACTAACTGAAACTTTTCTTCTCTGATTTGTTTAAATGTTTTCATTATTTACCTAGCAAATATTTATCGTAAAATCTATCAAGACTACGATCATCATCTGGCCCTGCCATGTGATCATTTTCTACAGCCCAATCTATTAGATCATCTTCTGCATCTTGATCAATTGATTTTCTACCTTTACCTCTTACAAAAGTTTCTATTTCTTTTTTATATTCTTTACACCAGTCAATCCAGTCTTTATCTCTACCGAATTGTTTGAGTATATCATTAAAACGTTTTTCTAGTAATTCTTGTTTAAATTCATTAAAGTTTTTCATTACTTACTCTCGTTAAAATCATCTTTAATCATCTTACCTACAGTCAAGCCACGTTTAAGATTACCTTTAGCATCTACTGCTTTAGGATACATTTTACCAATTAGGTCATTATAACCTACAAGTATATTTAATAAGTCAGCTTGTATTTCTTTTGTTGAAATACCTTTAATTACTTTCTTAACTGCACCGAGGTTACCTTGAGCAAGAGCTCTAGATACTGCCTGATAGTCTTTCTTATCTTGACCGCTTTCTTTATTAGAAAGCCTTGCTATATTCTTAGTAGCAAGAGTTAAGTCTTGATTATAATTTTCATTAACTGATTCTGACATTGCTTTGAGAGCTATTGCATTATATTTTGCAATTACTTTTTTATCATCAGCTTTAACTTTAACTGTAAAGTGTCCACCAGTTTGCTTTTCACTATCTAGAACAGTTCCTCCTTTAACCTTTAATGCTTTCATCATAAACTTATTAAGGCTTAACTTATCAAAAAATGCATATGAAAAGTTTAACTCATTTATAACTGTTTCTTCGTTTTGAACTTCTTCATTAGCCAATCTTAGTGCATCTTTAACTACAGGATCATCGCCCAATCCTCTTTTCATTCTTTCTATTTTCTTGTAAGCACCGGTCATATTACCACCCATGTCAATAGCAATCTTGACAGCTGCAGCAATTAGAGCAGGTGGAAACTTACTACTATACTTTTCTCTTAATTCTTTAAATTTCATTTTATTTCTCCTAAACTTTTGCAGCTAAATCTTTATCTGCTTTACCCCATGTTCCTTTACTTTTAGTAACAAAAGAGTTAACTCTTGCTAATCCCCATTGTACAGGTGTAGTGCCAGGTCTATGTCCTGTTTTCCAAGCAGCTACTCCTCTATCAAAAACTTTTTTCAATATACTGTATGGCATTCCTGACTTATCAGCCTTTTTCGTTAATGCCTTTTTAGTATCTTGTTCTGTAATTGTAAAATCTTCAAACGTTAAATGCTCTGCCATTTCACCATACATTTGTTTAAACTTTTTAGTATGTTTTGATGGTTTAGTTTTTGCAGTTGCATCGCCTGGAGCTTTACTATATGCTTTTGGATTATCATCGTCCATTTTAGACTTCTTAGCAAAATGTCTAGCTCTAGCTTGTTTTGTTGATTTTGTTTTTAAACCTTTATAATAACCTGCAGGTTGTGATCCTTTTCTATCTTTTATATCAGGGTCTTGTTTTACTTCTGAAAACGGTGTGTCTTTTAAATATTTTTTTAGTAACTGTTTTGTACCAATTTCGTTATATTCATTAATCTTTTCTACAGCATCTAACCAATATCTTTTCTTATCACCATTAGATTCTACTATAACATAATTTGCACCACAATATTCTATAGTACCTTTTTCTTCTGATTCTTTAATAATAACACCATCACCTATATTATATAAGCTTCCTTCTACATATTCTTCTCTAGTTTCTGATACTGGAGATAATTGCACATGTTTTCTGAATGATGTTTTTTCTTTTAAACCCATTCCTTTTCTAACTGCATTAAATAAATCATTAGGTTGATATCCTGAAGGCAATCCCTTAGAAAAGCCTTCAAGATCATTTTGTTGAGCGGTCATTCGCATTTTTGAAGCTGACATACCAGATGCACCTTCTGCATCAGGATCTCTTTCTCCAGCACTGACTACATTTATAGCACCCTGGAATTCGTAAAAACCATGCCTTGATTTGACACCGTTATATTTGTTTAGTAGTATTTCAAATTCTTTTATTCTATCTGACCCAGCAACCATAGTCATTTTAGTAAACCCTTGGTCATATAGTTTAACTGCTATATCTAAAACAGTTCTTACATCTTTATCTGACATAACACTACGTGCATGTTTAGGAAACATTTTTCTGAGAAATTTGATTTTATCTTTGAATAAGAGTGGATTCTTTTTGCTATCCACTGATTTTGAAGCATATATACGATATGCTTGCCCACGGCTAACTTTTTTCAGATGATCAAACAATTTTAAATGTCCAATCGTAGGAGGATTAAATCTTCCAAATACGAAAGTAACTTCTTTTGTTGACTCTGTTAAAAAATCGCTAAATGATTTAACTGACATGTATTCCCTCGGTATCCCATTTAGTTGGGGTTATCCCAACCTTTTATAATATCTTTGCTAAAGTTGTTTGTAGAAAATTCCATTCTATCTACAAGCTTAACAGCACCACCTTCTAATCGATCTATTGCCACAAAACCTTCAACGCCGGTGACCTTAAATCCATTTTTAGTTTTAACAAATGTATCTATTTTAGATAGTTTGTTTAATTTATTTATAATAATTAATTTGCTATCGATGATTAAATTTTGTAAATCAAAGATTAATTTTAAATTTTTTATGTTTTCTTTACTGAAAAACTTTAATAAAGCATCTCTTTTATCTGATTGAGTCGCCTTACCTTTATCTGAACTTCTTTTATCAATCTCTTTTTGATATCTAGTATTAATCCACATCACTAAACCAGTAGCATGTTTCTTAGTATCTGTAATTCTTTGTCCTTCTCTTACCTTTGTGTTATTATATACATTAAGTAACATATTAAGTTCTTTATTAGCTTCAATCTCTTTTAATACACCACTTGCTATTTTTCTGAATATTTTTCCAGAATCTGATAATTTTTTGGATATTACTTTATTGTCATCTGCGGTTAATGTGGCAGTACCTGATAAATCTCGAAGTGTTGCATCAACCATCCATACCTTTGAACTCTTTTTAAGTTTAGGTACAATCTCTCTTCCAAATTCTGCACTCATAGATTCGAATGTTCCACCTTTATAAGTAGTATGCCATACAATACCTATTTCAGCTTTACTTATTTCTTTACCTAATGCACTCTTTTCTGGAACAGCATATGCAATTGTATTCGGGTGAAATACTATATGTTTAAGTCCATTGATATTTTCCCTTTTAAGATCTTTTTTCTCAAACATGAAATCACCTTGGATAACACCTTTAATTCCAAGACCTTTGAGATTATCAAATGCCATTTTTAATTTACGGCTTAAATCACCTGATGTGTCACCATCTATATCTTCATGTGATTTATATATTTTTGGATTAGCATTAAATATACCTTTCTTGGCTACAAAGAATTTACCATCGCTTGGATCCTCTCCAGCAAATACGGCGGGGGCACCGTCCCACTTAACAGTAATGTCCATTGGTGCTTTCGCATTACCGCTCAACATATCCCTCATTGACCTAAGCGCTAGGATTGCTTGGCGTGCCCCCTTAACTCCACCGTCCAAGATTAAGTCCTCAATATGAATCATATGAGTGTTCTTGGCTTCGGCTAAATATCTATTAAAATTTTTCATATTCTATATATTCCATTAATTTATTTGCAAGTAATATGCCTGCGTTATAATCTGCTGGGTAATGTAACCCTGCTATTACTCTTCCGTACCCACATTTATTTGCCATACTTTCTAAATTTGATTTATGGTTAGGATACTTTTTAGCATAATGTAATGCTACAACTAATGGCTGAACTGTATGTCCTGATGGATACGATGGTGTACTAGCAGTTTCGCTTTTAAACCTTCTAAGTTCTTTATTGTAATATGCAGCAATTTGATATGGCCTTGGCCTATTAAAATGATTTTTATAATGTCTTATAATTGGAACACATTGTTTTTCAATATATTCTATTACAGCATTTTCATATTTTAAATCATTTTTATTCATATAATCTTTAATCATATATGATGCATCAGTATCGCATAATTCATATTCTTTCTTTTGCGCATCTGTAGCTGAATGACATATTTCAATTACTTTGTCAATTTCTACCTTTTCCGGGGGCGGAGGCGGTAGCTGTATTGTTTGCCATCCATCTTTAAAGATTTCTATATTATTATATTTAGCAGGTTTAAGTTCATCTTGTGGTTTATACACTGAGATGTCTTCTGTTATAAATTGTTTTAATCTACGCATTATTTCCCTGCCTTAACATACGCACTAGATTCTGCCGTAGAAGAACCTGCATAGTTAACAAAATTAGTAACCAATTCATTTATTTTAGATCGTGGTACATGGTTAATATTATAGCCAAGTTGTGTAATAGCAAACTTAGCTGATATCCAATGACCTGGCATTGTAATTAATTTAGCTTTAAAATCATCATAAGAATCATTCTTATAAAAGTAATTATAATACTTATAAAATTCTTTTATTGATTTTTCATCTTGCTTTCTTTCAATTGCTTTAGCTATTTTTTTAGCTTGTTTTGATATAGGCTGTAGTTTATACTTTTTACCATATCTTTCAAGGTAACCACTCATTTCACTCCAACCGATTCCACCACCTCTTGCTTTCTTACCTTTGATTTCTGCTTTTACAGAACCAAAATGTTTACCGTCTTTAATTGACATTTCACCACCGTCGTAATCTATATGACCCATCTTAGATGACCAAAAGTTTCCACCCTTGGACTCTAATCTAAAGTCTTTAAATCTATAAGTTTTTAATAATGATTTATCAATATTGTATTCCTTTATAGGAACAGATTTTATCATAGGACCTTTAAGAGATATACCTACACAACTTCTATTTAAATAATTTTCTAATATGTCAGCATTTAATCCATCAACTGTAGCTGTGTTTAAACTATTAATATCAAATGATTTATCTACTGCCCATACATCACCAGGATTCCATTTATCGTCTTTAAGTTTTTTCAAATTCATATTAGCAAATGCTTCATTTTTCTTTTGATATATACCATTCATTATTTTACTATTTCTATGAATAACATGACCTTTTTTAACATAACCTAGTTTAATTAATTCTTGAGATATATTATAAGATGATAACATCCATTCATCTGGTATATTTTCTAGTTCATTCCATTTAGCATCTACATCAGCTAACTTATGAGCATTCTTTAATATATCATTAGTAAAAAATTCTAGTGGTTGTTTATGACCATGCTCTAACATAGCGTGTAAGAATACTGCATTATGAGATTCATAAATTTTTGTATTTAAACTACCGCCACCAGCACCACCAGATTCACCGCCAAATACTTTTGATTTTTTAAGATCATTTGTATAAATGGTACCACCGTTAGTTTCTAATGGAATTCCACCTCTACCAAAATGTAAAGAATTCTTTTTAAATAATTTGATTTTTTCCAGAGCGTCTTTAATATTGACTACGACGACTGTACCACCTTTTGCTAATTCTAAAGGTTTACTTCCACGAACCAAATCACGAAGAATATCAATTCTTGCTTCTCCGCTTTTAGAATTTTTTTCGTCTAGAACAGACGGTGTTAATTTAGTACCTTCACTAATTACTTGTGGTTTATTAATAAAAGATTTAAAGTTCATAAATAGATTCCTTTTTATATAATCTATTTATACATTTACTAAACCTTAAAATATGGATTTGGAATAATATTTCCTTTATTATCAAAAGAAATTACTCTGTTTTCATGTAACATATCTATAGTACTTTCTGCACCTGAACGTACACCGTCTTTATGGCCTATTTTGTAGGATGACCACCCACAGCATATAACACATACAAAAAATATGATATAGAATGCTATATCCACTTTTGTTCCATAACTACATCATAGCCTTTTTCTTTCATTTGTTTATAAAATAAAACTGCATCTTGCATTCTATCAAAAACATAATCAGCTACTGGTAATTTTGTTTTACCTTTAGTAGCAATTACTTGAAATGATTGAGCTTTGCTTTCTCTCTCAATAAGATCATCTATCTTACACTCAATCTCATCAAGTTTAGATAATACGTCATCAATATTATACATTTTCAAATACCTCAATAATTGTATATACTAAAAGAGCAACTGCACCACCATATAGGAAATATATTGCTCGTGTTGTTCTTTCAAATGAAGCATCGAGTTTATCGAATGACTTCATTGCTTTTTCATAATTTTCTTGTACTTTAGGATTTTCCATTTAATTGTTCCTCAACTAATTTTATTACTTTTTCTTTTTTATACCATAAACCTGAAAAGGTTGTGGTAGCACCGTTTTGCCATTCGACTATATATCTCTTATAGCCGTATGGTCTTTCAGAGAATATTCTTACGTCTCCGTAATTAGCCTCTAATAATCTCATAAGGCATAATAGTCCCAACCATGCTTTGCGCATAGTTTCTGAACATGAGCCCATGCTTTAGGGTTCATGCCGAAGAAGTCATCGCACCTACGACACTCCTTCTTAAATGTTAATACGTATTCTCTATCATCCATAATATACTTCACTCCTTTCATAAATATATAAATCAACTCTTTCAGCATGTTTCAAAGGTAAACTCTGATCATATGCATTCCAATGTCTGCCATCTTTTACAGCAGCTTCTTTTCTAGGACCTCTCCCTTGAAGCTTTACTCTGTATCTTGGAAATTTTACACCAGCCTTGTTTTTCCATGGACTTTCTTCTGCCCATTTTGCTTCTCTATTGACTGCTTTAATAACTTCTCTAATTTTTTTAACTTCTAACATATCACCTGCACATTCAGTCCAATATGATCCAATAAAACTCTGTGATCCTCTAGCCATTATACGCACCTCGCTTCAAATCTTTCATTTGCTAATTTTTCTATAGCCCAATCTCTATCTGTCATACCAACTCTTTCGTCCCAAGAATCACACATTCCTGGTTTCATTCCACCGTCTAATTCTCTTAGAATCGCACTAGTTGACATTTGCTCTACATCCTCTACGATGCTTTCTATTATTACTTGATTTCTTTCATTTGACATATTTATTAACTCCTTTTTTATTAAATATAAATCTATTATACCATAGTTTGATAGATATGTAAATAGTTTTTTTAAGATTTTACACAATTGTAACAGAATTGTAACACTCCTGTAACATTACTCAAAAGAAAGGGGCCCGAAGACCCCTTATGAACTTACAAGTGCTTAATTAAGCAACTTCTGATTTAACAAAAGTGTAGACACCGTAAGCAAGTGCTACCCAGGCTAACCAATCAATTAGTCCACCTAATAGAATATATCCAAGGGATAATCCTATGATCACACCGCCATCCCAAGATGTTCTTTCTGACCATCTTGATACGACCCATTCTTTTGCTACATTTAATAGTTCCATAAAGTCTCCTCTTTATACTTTGAAATCGGCGAAAGAATCATTCTGTTCTCTTTCACCGAACTTATTTATAGGTTTGTCGGGAGTCATATCAGACATTATATCTGACTGAGCCGACTCTTCCACATCATATAGTTTCATGGGGGAACGATCCACACCAACCACGAATCTTCGATATTTGGTTGGATCATTATACCTATTCTTCAATTGCTTTACCAGTAATTGACCTAACTCTTCAAGTTCCTCTGTTGAAATAAGAGCAAACATTAAGTCAGCCGTTGCAGGTAAACCAAAAGATTCAGATGTATCCTCTAAGCCAACATCGGTATTACCGAAGCCAGACCTTGTGGTCTGAGTTGCCGACATTATCGGTACATTGAATTCCACAGCTAATCCACGAAGTTCTTCCGCAATAGCTTTAATATATGTATAACTATTTATACTTCCGCCCATGCCTCGCATACGCGATGATGCACAAATATTCAAATAATCTATATATATTATGTCTGGTTTAAAGTTTTTCTTGAGTTTTAACTCATTTAGTAGTGCACGGAAGTGACCGGTATGAGCAGAACCTGTAGGATATTCTTTTACAATTAACTTACCAATAGACCCTTTTGCAATCTTTCCAATCTTATCGTCAAATACTTTTTTAGGTAAAGATGATAATTGTTCGATTGGCAAATTCATAAGGTTAGCATCTATTCTTTCTGCTATTCTCTCTTCAGCCATTTCCATTGTGATGTATAAAACGTTTTTGCTTTGCTCTAAAACTGATGCTGCACAATGACACATAAACAAAGATTTACCAACACCAGTTCCAGCAAGAGCAATATTTAATGTTTTATTTGGTAAACCACCTTTTGTAATTTTGTTAAAGTAATCCAAATCAAATGGAATTCTATCTTCTTTAAGATTATAAAAATTAAATCTTTCATCAGAATTATCAATATAGTCATGTCCTATTGCTTGGTCAAATGATACACCTAATGCATCAGATAGTATTTCAGGTATAGCACCTTCACTTCTCTCTGTATCTTTTTTATCAATGATCTGAATAGATTCCATTATAGCATTATAAACTGCTCGTTCTCTACACCAGTTTTCAGATTCTTTAATTAGGTAATCTGTATCAATATCAGACTTTTCTTGTATTTCATCAATAAGTCTTGATGCTTGATTTAATATTTCTTCATGTGCACTAATCTTTTTTAGCTCAAGATCTAATACTTTAGCTGTTGGTAATTTATTATGTGCATTTACAAAACTTACTATTAAATCAAATACCGTTCTATGAGAACCATCAAAGTATTCCTTTTTAACATATGGAATTACTCTTCTGCAATATTCTTCATTGTTGAGTAAATGATTAAGTATGTGTGTTGGCAGTATCTGACTCAATATTTCCTATCCTTGCTTTTTCGCTATCTAAATTATGTTCTATAATATGTTGTAAGACTGCACCCATGTAATTCTTAAAGTGCTCATCTTTTTCTAATTCATCAACAGTATGTTCTGCTGGGTCAGCTATTTGAAATGTAAACCCTAAACTAGCCATATCTAATTCAGGGCTCTCTTTTACTGATACTGTTCCATACATAACTATTACGTCTTTATATATCCCAGTTTTATATATTACACCTTGTATAGGCTGATTTTGGTTATCCACAAATCCGTAATCTTTTTCAGTAATATCAAACATTACTCTTCCTCAAAATCTAAATCAATTTCTAGTAATGGCTTATGGCCAATTGAGTAATATGTTTTTACAAATTCTTTGAAGTCTGTATCTTTAAAAATTGGATCCCAGAACTTTTTAGTTTTAGTATCTTTTTCTCTAACCTTACCATCTTCGATTTCACCAGTAGCTTTATCAACTCTTGCATACCAACCAACATTTGGTTTAGTTACATATCCACCTGCTAAAGCAACATCTAGTATTCCACCATAGGTTGAAATACCACCTTCCCAAGTAACTTCAACTGGGATTTTAGATTTCTCTTTTACAAACCTTGATTTCTCTACATTAATTATAAAGTGATACCCTGTTATATCAGTACCTTTTTTCTGTTGTCTTCTTCCAATAATCCAAATGTTATCAGCTGAGTAGTAAATACCTGTACCACCTGAAACAATTGCTTTAGGAAATAATCCAATCTCTTGATAAGTATGATTAACAGCAAGTAAAGGGACGTTCTTCATCGTAAGATAAGGAGTAACCATTCGGAACAGTCCCTTTAACGCTTTGGCTCTTGACATATCTGCCACTGACTTTTCATTAAGTGCATCTTCTAATTCTTTCTTAGATGCAAGGTTACCGATTGAATCGATAACTATAACAACCTTATCCCCTCTTTCAAGGTTTTCTAATTGACCTGTTAGATCGAATTTAAGTTGTTCAACATTTTGAATTGGTGTATGTAATACTCTACTTGTATCAATACCAAAAGATTCAAAATACTTTTGTGGTGATCCAAACTCTGAATCATAGAATAACATTACAGCATCTTCATATTTGTTTAAATACGCAGCACCCATAAGTAATGCAAAACTTGTTTTAAAATGTTTAGAAGGTCCAGCCAATACTGTTAGTCCAGATGACAGTCCTCCCTCCATATCCCCTGATAACGCAACGTTTACCATAGGTACATCTGTAGGAATCATATCCTTCTCTGCGAATAGTGGAGAATCAGCAAGTATATCAGTACTTTTGATTTTACTATTCTTTCTCAATTTATCCATTATAGACATAATTTATCTCCTGCCTCTCGGGCTATTATATTGATTTTCCATTCTCATTTGTTTGAGTTGGCGACTTTTAGCTTCAGCTTTTTTTCTTTTTCTTTTAGCTGTAGGCTTTTCATAAAATTCTCTTTTACGAACTTCTTGAACTATCCCGGCCTTTTCACATTGCTTTCTAAACTTTCTTAAAGCTATATCGAAAGGCATCGGTTTAGACGGGCGTTTATCTTTTGGGTGCCTCTTACGAGGACTTAAATTTACTGTTGGCATAGCCACTCCTTTTTAATAATATATAATCTATTATACCATAAATTCATCTAATTGTAAATGGTTTTTTTCATATTCATACACTTTTCTTTTGTTATCTTGTAACAAGTATTCAGTGTCAATTAAATCCAACCTATTATCAAAATATAGTTTAATTTGATCCATCATATCTCTTGCAGTTTTCACTGGTACATTTTGACAGATATGGTTCAGTTGTCTTCTTGGATTTAATAACTCAAAGTCTTCAGGTAAATACATAATACTTAACATCTCTCTATAAGTTAAGAATCTATCTTCTATCGGGTGAGTTAACTGATGAGGTAAATGTCCTACAAAAGCTCCAATGTAATTATTAGGTATTGTGATTGTTCTTCTCATAGTACACCCACCAGCATATTCTTTATCGTACATTCTTTTTAATACACGATGCCATCTAACAGATTTATCATCTTCTTTATTTTCTAGTTCTTTTATAATTCTTTGCCATGCATCAAACCTGTCTTTACCCATTTCATCAAGTATATTATATAGGTTAACATTCGTTAATTCTAGGTTTTCTACATACTCTTTATGTGTCATTCCATGTTCTTTTAGAATCCAATTATAAACTACATCTTCTGAAGGTATTAGCTTGTTATGTACTTCTGACATAGGATCACCTTTCTTATTTTTTATTGATTTTAAAAGGTCTTCAATTCTTTGGTGTGGCTTGTGGATGTAATTAAATAAAGGGGTTTTATTACCTTTCCAAAAGAAATAGAACGTCCTATCTCTTATCTGAGAGTACCCATGGACAAGCGATTTAGTTTTAAAAATGGATAGTGTATACCCATGTTTTTTACCTATCTCACGTAACTTTTTAACTACAGGTACACCAGTACTTTGTGCTAATCTTGGTGCATTCTCTCCCCAAAATACTTTAGGCTGTATATTACCTAATACATATTCTGCTGATTCATACATCCAGTTATTAGTTGGACTATCGCCTGATGATGATTGACTTAATGATGATAACCCTGCACATGGACATACAGTATTTACTATATCAACCTTTTTTGCTTTATACTTTGGATTCTCATCTAGTTTTACATAATCACCAGTATAGTTTTTCTTGGTTCTTAAATAGTTTAAATAGTGAGCATCATTTGCTTCAAAGTCAGAATATGACAATACCCACTCAGGGTTTTGACCACCTAATGATTCTGAAATACCTAATGATTCACCTCCGATTAATGGTACTATTGAACCATAAGTTAAATTTTTACTTTCCATTTTTTACTCTCTCCCTAAGATCGCTTGATGAGAACGAATGTCTCCTTTTATTATAATGTATTGGACATAACCCTTTTCCTGTATGTTCAACGTCTTTGTATTCTTCACCTACTATACGAATGTCTGGATTAATTGTTAAAATCATATCAACAATTTCTGCTTCAGTCGTAAAAGGTATAACTTCGTCTACATATCTGCATGCAGATAATTGGACATACCTTTCAAATGGACTTTGTACCGGTTTGTTTTTATTAGAAGGTCTATCTACTGTAGGATCTATTAATAAACCAACAATTAAGTAATCACATAATGATTTGGCTTCTTGTAACATTACGATATGACCTGCATGAAATAAGTCAAAAGTGGAACATGTAAATCCAACTTTTGCATTTTCTGGTAATTTAGTTTTATCTAGGAACATTCACTTCTCCATTAATTATTCTATCAATTTGTTTTGCATATATTGTATATAGCGGTTCTTTATCCGTTGGAAGGTAATGTATATACTTGGGTAATTTTCTAGTTCTTGAAATATCAAAATCCTCTTTCATAATACCACTATGTACTTTTATGTCAGTACCAAATGTGGTCACATCATAACCATTCTCGGATAACCATCTGTAATAGATAGCATATATGTTTTGTTCTAAAATCCAAAACTTACCACCTATAACTCTTTTGTTTTTAGTATTTATAAATCCAGCTTTTGCTTTATATTTTTCTGTTGCTTCCATTAAAAGATTATACACATTCGGATGTAAAGCTCTATTTAGAAAAGTCATTAACATATCGTGGTCTTTATGAATAATCTGTCCTGAGTTTAATGTAAACCATGGCTTTTCTCTCATTTTAGTAATATCAACATATTCTCTATATAATGGCTCTAGTACATTTTCTACACCTTTTGACATAACTCCTAATGCTGACTCATTGTAATAAACATAATCCTTTTTAAAGTATTCATCTATTGGTTGAAGTAAAAATACATCATCGTCCATCATCATTGCTTTTTCAATATGTAATATTTTATGCACATAAGGAAACACAAACCATTTAATAGCAACTCCGTATATGTCTAGTATTTTATCAATCATATCTGGATTATCAAATAATGGTTTTACCTCTTCTAACATATCTTTTGTATAGTAAATATTAAAGGTATCAAGTATTTCACTTACGTCAAAATCTTTTTTCCTATTATCTAATATTACGTTTAGTTGTGTTTTTGTATCATCATGAAATATATTGTAGTACTTTTTAAATTGTACTAATCTATCCATGTTATTACTTATTATAAAAATGTCATTCATATCTTCTCCAAAAATCGGCTTCCGCCTGTTGTACTTTATTAATTATAAATTGTTTGTCTGGGTGATATTTGTATACTCTAATGATTTCTGCTTTAACTAAAGTAGTAATATCCTCTTCTTCAAATTTGTTATACGCACACAATGTTCTGATAGCTAAACAAGTCATATCATCGTATTGATTAATATATAATGATGCTATAAATTTAGCAACATCAAGTTCAGTACATCCAAATGTATCTAAGATAGGATCAATTAAAAATAATTCATCTTCTTTAAATAACATATTCTTGACACCAAAGTCACCATGTGAAAACGTTGGTTGTAAATCTAATTCTTTTAATCTTTGCAATGTGTCAGTAAACTCTGGTATATCTCCTGCTAATTCAATATGTCCTTTGATTCTTTTTACATAATCATCAAATGTGTAGCTATTTTCTAGTACATCCATATTTGACATTCTATCTAGTGATTCTTGTATTAATCCTAATGCTCTATATGTAAAATTATTTAAATAGAATTCGTCGTGATCAATATATTCCATTGTAATTGTATTACCTACAACTCTATCAATTCTTGGAACATTTAAATAACCATTTACATAAGAGAACCACGCATGAGCTAAGTGAGCATTATCAGCAGTCTTGTGTACTAGTTTACCATCAGTATAAATGTCTGACCCTGATAAACCACCTTCAAGTTCTCTAATATCTGTATCTATAAAATCTTCGGGTGTAATACCTTTATCATCAATATAATAAGCACCTAATGGTTTATCAAAAGATAGCATATTATAATTTACGTTATGATTACTTAACCAATTTTTAATTTGGTCACTATACTTTTCTTCTGCTTCTCCTCTTGTTTTACATGATATTGAACCTCTAGCTGTAAAAATATCTACGGTCCAACCTTCATCACTAAGTTTATTTAACTTTTCAATTAATGTCGTATTTGCCTTTGCATTATCCCAATCTCTATTTTTGGTAAATGCTATTGTGTCATCAAAATCTACTATAAGTCTTTTATTGTGCATAAGCTTTTAATTCTCCCATAATTTTATTATTTAAATATGAGCCATCATAGTACTCATCTTTAAGTAAGTTATCAAGTAAATCTCTAAGCTCTTGATATGCTTTTGGTTTTTCTTCTAAGAATTTAATTTTATTAAATAGATCTTCAGAATCTTTAACTCTAATAAAGTCAGGTACTTTAAGATTATCTTGTTCATCATACGTTGGATGTAAGAAAGGTATAATACCATAATGAGCCATTTCCCATACCTTTGCAGTTACCCAACCTTTTTTAATTGGAATACAGAATGTGTATTTTACTCTTGGTAACATCTGCATTAAATCATTAAACTTCTTTGGTCCTTTAAATCTTTTATCTTCACCTATAGTTTCAGGTTTCCATTGCCCGTATATGTCAACATCTTGTACATGGTCAAGTATATATTTCTTTAAGTCAGGATACCTAGATGGTTTACCTTCATTACATACTATCATAAACTGAATATCTTTTTCACCACTCTTTGGTTTATCTTCAAAAAAGTTATCTAAACTATTAGGCACTTCTTCTAACATTTCACCACGTTTTTTACCAATAAGAAATGTTGTTTCCAGTGCATCATAGCTACATTGGATATTATGTTCTTGTCTTGTAGGATCATCATACGATGCATAGTTTTTATGTACTATAGGTTCGTTATATTGTGAAAAGATTTTTTGTGGTGGATTCCATAAGTCTCTCATTTTACCTGGATATAATCTAGGGTCATTAAGTAACATAATCCATTTTATATCCGTATAATGATTAAGATAATAGACAGGTGGTCCAGCATACCTTCTTTGCATATCTAATGGTTTTGCAAGAACTGTATGATCAGTCATTAATTTAGAATGACCATGAATATTAGAAGTTGCTGACATACCCATCATAAAAACACCAACTTCTACTTTATAGTCAGGATTTTTAATTAATACATCTTCCATAAATTCTTGTCTATCACTTGCTGGATGGTTACGACTCCAGTTACCATCTTTTTTCCATTGTGAAAACTTTTCCCATGCATTTGTTAAATTACCATGTTCGTTTATTTCTTGTTGTCTGTTTAAAGGTAATCTATCATAATCTGATGGACATACTAAAACAAATTCATGCTCAGGATTATTACGGATTAAATGTTCGAATAGTATTGGTGCTTCATTATCTCCACCAACTGCACCCCAACGACTGCTGTCGAATAATACTGATTTACCTATTTTACCTACACCTATCTTCATAAGAAACTCTTCCATAAGTTATTTAGTAGGAATAATAGTCCCATACCATTTAAAAGTATCAATGCTCTATCGTTCCAAATAAGAGATACCCATAGCCATAAACCTATACCTACAATACTTAAATATAAATCAATTTGAGCGTATTCCGCTACACCACGTATTGACATTGCACATAGTACAATTATTGAAGCTATCCATTTTAAATACCAATCTGCTGTGTATTTTGGATTCCTAGGCTCGTTCATAACTAATATTTGCCTCCGATAATAAATCAATTGTTAACATATTACTTTTTTCCCATTGTGATGGTATTTCTTCTGCTTGGTATACAACTCTTGTTACACCTGCTTGAATAATACCTTTTGCACATTCACTACATGTGGGTAATCCATATACATACATTGTTGTATCTTTTAAAGATATCCCATGGTGTGATGCGTTATATATGCAATTCATTTCAGCATGAACTACATACTTATATTTTAATTCTCTATTGTTTAACCTATCAGGTAAATCTTCAATTCCTTTAGGGAATCCATTAAATCCTGTAGCTATTATTCTTCTATCTTTTACAGCAATACAACCGATCTTCTTACTTGGATCTTTTGACCATGAAGATACTTCCATAGCCACATTCATAAATCTTTTATCCCACTTATTTACCAATTGTGTATTACTCCAGATATGATAAAGAAACACGTTATAAAGTTCATCCAAACAATAATACTTCTCATTATAGCTATAGTGTTTGCTTCTTTGTTGGTAGCTCCAACTTTTTCGCCTAGGGACTTAGCCCATAGTCTCCAGTAATTACTTAACAAGATTAAAGTGCCTCTCATATACATGTAAATTTTGCACTTGCCAATAAATATGGCCAAGTTCTGTTTTAATACCATTATAGTACAAATCAGTTTGTAGTTTTTCTTGTACATATCTTTGCCAAGCATAATCATTTCGATATCCAAACATTACATCATTGCTTCTCATTTGAACTGCAGCATGTAAGTATCCATCTCGAATGTAATAAGTAACAGCATTAGTACATATAAAATCATTCTTACCGTTTTCTTTATACTCACGCCATATGTTTGGTCTTTGGTATATCATTGAAGCTCTACGTGAGTCTGGATTAACTTCACACAATTCTTGAAGAACATGTTGATATTGTTTATGGTATTTTTTACTGAATATAAGATGTCCATAATTAGAATTGATTTCACCATGAGTATTTGCAGTATATTGCCAAGCTTGTGGTGCTTCTTTATCATTATAGATATCATTTATATTTGTTGACCTAGAGTTATACCAATCAATTTCTACTTTAATATACTCTTCATTCGGAGTACCAAAGATAGCAGGTTTATCAGCAACAAAAGATGCACCAAGTATTTCAATAGTCTTTACACCTGTTTTATCAGTTACATAGTTTTTAGCTTCTAAGTGTTTCTTAAATACTTCTTTTATGTCTGCTGTATTATTCACTTGATACATTATTATCTCCTTTTAAACCAATATTATTATTAGAGTTAAATGCATCTTTATCTAAGTCTTGACCTGGAATACCGTGTCTGCAATATGCAACAAAGAATGATGCATAATTGATTAGATCTTTTGCTGAATCTTCAAGAGATTCAAAGTTTGGTTCATAGTCGCTAGTTTGCATAGCTTCCATAACGGATGCCATTCTTAGCATTTTAGCATGCATAATGTCATGAATGGTTGTGATACCATTCGGATAGTAATCAGCTTGACTTATTTTAGAATTTGGATTCTGATAGTCATTGGACTTTTGTGTTTGTAGCTCAGCACATTCTTGTAGCACTCTCAAAGATTCTTTCATAATTTCTCCATAATATAGTTATATTATACCACAGTTTTGGTATAATGTAAATAGTTAATTTCATTTATTTTGGCTTGTAAATAATACCTTGTTCATTTAATGCTTGTTTATTCCAAAGGTGTCCTTGTTCTGTATCATCTTTAGATTGACCAAAGTATGGTACTGCATGATAGTTATCAATCATCATTTGGTTAATGCTACCAGATGCATTACTTGTAACACCTTCAAAGATAACATCAGTTTCTATAAAAAACTCTCCTAAGATTCTACCAAACTTTCCTTTGTCATGAGATTGTAAATACACTGTTCTGTATTCATTCTCACCTTTTAATAATTTTTCTAAAAAGTATTTTGATTGCTTACCATAAAACTTTTCTTCTAAATTTCGAGTCCTTGATTCTGGAGTATCAATACCCATCATTCTAACTCTTTGTTTTTTATAAACCATTCCAAAGCCTAAGTCGATATCTACATCAACTGTGTCTCCATCAATAATTCTACCTACATGAACTTTATATTTGTACATTATTCTTCTCCTATTATTGCTCTTATATATTCTGACTTTATAATAACCGCGGCTTTACCTTCTACGTTTACAGGCATTGCTTTATCCCATTCAAGGAACACTCTTTGGCCTCGTGTAATAGAACCATTTGCTCCTGACCCTACAGATAAAACTAAACCTGGTTTACTTGCGTTATCTATTGATTCTGTTAATATAATTCCACCAGCTGATTGTGATTCAGTTGGCACTTCTGTTATTAAGACATTGTCTGCTAACATTTTCATTTTTTTATCTCCTATTTATAGAACAAATGATTATCAATAGTAACAATCTGTTCAAGTTCTGATGCCCAATATGGCAATATATAATCAGCATGGTAATATAATGAACCTTCTGTTATATCTCTAACACCGATTTCTAGTAATAAATCAGCAACGTATAATGATTTTAACCATGTAGCAGAATCAACTGGCTCATCAGATTTTCCATCACAGTACCAACTAAACTGACATTGATTTCTAATAGGTACTTCATTACCTTTCCAATTAATAAAAGTCTTAGCTTGGTATATTACATCACAAACTTCACTAGGAAATTGATCATCTTCTACTCTATTTATAACAACAAGACCAACTGCAAGTTGCCCTGCAAAAGATTGGTTTGCTGACTCAAAGTAAATGTTTTGTGCCATACAATATCTATCGTTTTCTACAGAATATGCTTTTCCAGCAAATAAGATTATCATCATAAACATTAATGACCAACCTATTGCTAATAACCCTCTATCTATTTCTTTATTACTCATCATACATCTCATTTAATAACGGTTCAAATATTTCTCTTCTATAATTTTCGATATCCATAAGCATTGAACCTTCAGGCATTGATTGACAATATTCTTCATATGCTATATGTAGTTCTCTCTCGTGATAAAAAATCATAAGTTATTTCTAAACACAAATTCTATTGCTCTCTCTGCTTCCTTATTCATATCTCTTTTTAAATACCAATTACCTGTATCGCCATCTAATCCTCTACATAGATACTCGACTTCTTTAGCTGTAATTGGATAACCTTTGCTCATTGCATTACCAGCAGTAGATACCATAATTTGATACATCTTTGCATACCATCCAGTATCTGTTATTGATTTGTATTCTTCTACTTGTTTCTTATTTACAAATGGACAATCTTGATACCCTGTCCATGTATAACTTTTATTTGTAAGTTGGCCTTTACGATGTTCGATTAAACCTTTCTTAATTGCTTCAGGTAATCTATCAAAGAAGTTTTCGTTTGGTACAACATAAGGGTGAGAATCCATAAGTAAATGTGGATCCATAGTTTCGCCATCATGTGAGAATATAAAATTAAAACTGTTTTTGTATTTTGCTGGAATATAATACATACGGCTCAAATCTTTTGTTTGAGCATCTGCGATATCGCCGATTTCTTTATTAAGAGCATACCAGAAATGTTTGATTTGTTCTTTATCAATACCACATGTAAGTGGAAACACTAATCTGAACTTTGGTTTTTCTTTTGTTGATGATGCTGTAGAATAACATACATATTGATATT